>Ga0207789_1000139_pt1 | contig 58095 bp, 47 predicted proteins | sample HigsolmetaGSP12D_FD_184840 | JGI IMG/M metagenome (GOLD analysis project Ga0207789, IMG submission 184840) | High solid enriched microbial communities from the Joint BioEnergy Institute, USA - SP1-2-D (SPAdes) | ecosystem: Engineered > Bioreactor > SSF (Solid state fermentation) > Aerobic >...
CAAGAAACTTGCCGGTTAGAGGAGTACCGTAACGCCGAAGGAAGAAGAACATCGGAAAGCCGGATGAGGGAAAACCTCACGTCCGGTTTGATGAGGAGGGGCTGGCGGCCCAGCCCTTTACTCTACCATCCGGTCTTATATTTTCATGACGCCGCCGTGGCTTGCGTTCGTCACCATCGCCGAGTAGCGGGCGAGGTAACCGCGCTTGATCTTCGGCTCGAAGCCGGGCCATGCCGCGCGCCGGCGTTCCAGCTCCTCGTCGCTCACTTCCAGCGTGATCTTGCGGCTGTTCATGTCCAGCTCGATCATGTCGCCGTCCTGAATGAAGGCGATCGGGCCGCCTTCCGCCGCTTCCGGCGAAATATGGCCGATGGCGATGCCGCGGGAAGCGCCGGAGAAGCGGCCGTCCGTAATGAGGCCGACCTTGGTGCCGAGGCCCATGCCGACGATTTGCGACGTCGGGGCGAGCATCTCCGGCATGCCCGGTCCGCCCTTCGGCCCTTCGTACCGGATGACGACGACGTGGCCTTCCTTCACCTTGCCTTCGGCGAGCCCCTTCAGCGCTTCATCCTGCGAGTCGAAGCAGATGGCCGGGCCGCGATGGTAGCCGCCGACCGACTTGTCGACGGCGCCGACCTTGATGATCGAGCCGCCGGGGGCCAGGTTGCCGAACAGGACGGACAAGCCGCCTTCGTGGCTGTGCGGGTTGTCGATCGGGCGGATGATGTGATGGTCCTTGATCTCGCACCCTGCGACGTTCTCGCGCAACGTCTTGCCGGTGACGGTCATAACGTCGCCCTTGAGCGCGCCTTCCTTCTTGAACAATTCATGCAGGATGGCGCTGACGCCGCCCGCGTTGTGCAGATCCTCGATGTGATGGTCGGACGCGGGCGCGAGCTTGGACAGGTAAGGCACGCGCTTCGCCACTTCGTTGATCCGTTCGATCGGATATTCGATGCCCGCCTCGTGCGCCAGGGCAAGCGTATGCAGCACGGTGTTCGTCGAGCCGCCCATCGCCATGTCGAGCGCGAACGCGTTGTCGATCGAATCCAGCGTGACGATGTCGCGCGGCTTCAGGTCCATCTTGATCAGTTCCATGAGCTGGCGGGCGGACTGCTTTACGAACTCGCGGCGGGCCGGATCGACGGCGAGGATGGTGCCGTTGCCGGGGAGCGCCAGGCCGAGCACTTCGGCGAGGCAGTTCATCGAGTTGGCGGTGAACATGCCGGAACAGGAGCCGCACGTCGGACAGCCGTACCGTTCCAGCTCTTCCAGGCTGGTTTCGTTGATCTTCCCGGACATGTAGGCGCCGACGCCCTCGAACACGGAGGTCAGCGAGATGGCGCGGCCGTCCTTCGTCCGTCCGGCCTTCATCGGGCCGCCGCTGACGAAGATCGTCGGGATGTTGATGCGCAGGGCGGCCATCATCATCCCCGGGGTGATCTTGTCGCAGTTCGGGATGCAGACCATGCCGTCGAACCAGTGCGCGTTCACCATCGTCTCGACGGAGTCGGCGATGATCTCGCGGCTGGCCAGCGAGTAGCGCATGCCGATATGGCCCATCGCGATGCCGTCGTCGACGCCGATCGTGTTGAACTCGAACGGAACGCCGCCCGCTTCGCGAATCGCTTCCTTGACGAGCTTGCCGAACTCCTGCAGATGCACATGCCCCGGCACGATGTCGAGGTAGGAGTTGCAGACGGCGATGAACGGCTTGTCGAAGTCCTCCTCCTTGACGCCCGCCGCGCGCAGCAAGCTGCGGTGAGGAGCGCGGTCGAACCCTCTCTTGATCATATCTGATCGCATTTTCTTTGCGGCCATGGGAGACCCTCCATTCTTGGTGATGCCCTTGCTCGTATAACAGTAAGTCTATCACAAACAAACGGTTTTTCGCTAGAAAAGTTGTTGTCAGTTGCCGGCATCCGCGCCGGCCCGCAGCGGGCGAATCCGCACTACTTCACGGCCGGAACCGCCGGTGCCGAACCGCCAAAAAAAACCTCCATGCCCGCGAGGCCCCGGACGCGAACGGCTCGTTCGCGCCCCGGCGGCTCCCGTCAGGGCGAGGAGGGTTTCTTCGGCAACAGCGCGGACAAGGAGGCGAACGGAAGGTTCTCGTAATGCTCGGTCTTGTAGACGACTTCCGTCTCCAGCTTCGCATCGTCCGACAGCTTGTTCTGCTTGAATTGCAAGCGGTCGAACAGCGACACGAGAATTTTCGCCGTGTTCATCGCATCGTCCAGCGCCCGGTGATGGGAGCCGACGAACGGGATTTCCAGCATGTCCAACGCATTTTTGAGTCCCATCTGCTGATGCTTCTCGAGCTTGAACGTCTTCGACAGCATGAGCTGAAGGTTGTTATGGTTCACGATCCAGTCGGTCGGAATGTTCCGCTCCCGGCACTCCTGCACGAGCTGGCGGTGGTCGTCGGGCCCCCATGCGCACAAGTAATACATGTCGGGGCCGATCCATTCCACGAACCGGCGGATCGCTTCCGGCAGCGTTTGCGCGCCGTCCACGTCCTCCTGGGCAATGCCGGTGAACGCAACCGTGTCCTCGCTCAGCCGGGGCGCGACGGACGGCTTGACGAACGTCTGGAACGAGTCCGCAATCGCCGGCGTTCCGTCCTCCGCCTTCACCTTCACGGCGCCGATCTCGATAATTTCCGCGATCTGGCCTTTCTTGCGGCGGACCGTCATTTCCAGATCGTAAACGATATAAGTCAATGCCAACACCTCTGTCGTTATTATAGTCCCCCGTCCGTTTTTTGTCATGACGAAAGGCGCGGCAGTCAGTGTCAAGCTAGCGTGGGCAGTCATTTAAGATGCTTGGAACGCGAACCCCGAAGGAACCTCTTCCTTGTAAGCGCTTTGCTTCGTTCTTTCATCAAACACAAGTGATTTGTCAGAATTTTTTGCCGTTATCCGCGAAGTGCTTTGAGTGCCATACCCGTTGTGCTGCTTTGCTTCGGTCCTTGCAGCATGCGAATCATTCCAGCGATACAACCCTTGACCGGTTGCGTCACGTTCTTGAGCAATTGCCGCATGTTTATCGACTGCTGCGGCGTTGCCTGCTTACTCGCTTGTCCTTCAACCGCTCTTACCACCGTGCCCGCTTCTTGAATCCTCATCATCGTCCTCAGCATCGCCCTGACGCCTCGCTCACTCCAACTGTACCCGCTACGCTTTGTCCGCTTGGCGAATATACGCATCTGCGATTCCGCGCTTCCCATCGGGCGCATGCCGCTTGTGTCGATCCCCTTCGCCTGGAGTGTTTTTCGGTAGTCGTCCAAATGCTTCTCATGTCGCTTTAGAAATCTTTTATACGACTTCCAATCCTTCCGGTTCTCTTCCGCTATCTCTTGCTCCGACACGCCTTCCAGGACCGCCATAAGCGCGGCTGCATCCTGTTTGGCCAAAGACCGTCTCACGGTCTCCCACACCTGCGGCAAATGACCGACAAAGCGTTTCAAATCACGCGCCACATGAAAGCGGTCCAGCATGTACAGACATTGGTGAAAGTAGGATGTACATTCCCCGATCCACGCCGCGCCGTCTCCGTTCACCACAAGCCACGTGTTCTCGTCGATTTCGTAACGCTCCACCAGAAAGTCCCCGAACCCTTCCCAGAAGTCGCCGCCGCTCGTATGCAGGTAATGCTGTTTGTTCTTCAGCTGTACCCGCTTGCCGTTCTTCTCCCAGCCTTCGTGTACGACTGCAATTGCGTTCTCCATCCCGCGCTTTTTGCTCCGCTGCAGCTTCGTGTACAGCCCATCCACTTCCACGAACAGCACGCGGGCAGCGCGCCGTTTCACCGCTGGCATCGGCTGTTGCGCACGCTCCATCAGTTTTTCCCTGATCGCTTGGTGGCTCAGCACATTGTAGCCCAAAAGCTGCTCCAGCCGCTTTGCGCTGTCCCGGTACGACGGTCCTTGGCTTGCGAATGCGATTGCTGTCTCTTCCAAATGCGGACTGACTTTCCCGCGCCCTTCGAATTGCAACAGCTGATCCAGCAGATACACGTGTTTGCCGCTTCTACGGTCACAGTACAATCTCCGCTTAAAGCGCACATTCCCGAACACTGTGTTGACGCTTGTTTCACGCTCGTCCTTTACTCGATAACGCTCTCGGTCCCGTTGCTCCAAGATCTGCTGATCCAGCGCCTCCAGCACCTGCTTCATCGCACGAGCGAATTCCTCCTGCATTTTCCGGAAAATCCATTGCTCAATCTCTTTCATCGTCGGCATTGTTGTGGTAAAGTGGCTCACAGGAGCTTCCTCCTTCTTGGTGTGTTGTGCGCAAACATCACTTTACCAAGGGAGAAGCTCTTTTTCTATATCCGCTTTTTCCAATTCCTACACCCACAGAGATTTTACACTAACGGCGCGGCAGGCGCGGCGGCAAGAAAAAACGCTTTTGTCGTACATTCAAGGATAAGCAACCGCGGTTCAGCGGAAGTTTGTCTGGATTCAGACTTGATTCCGCCCCCCGTCCGCCGTCCCGCGCGATTGCAGTCTGATTTTCAGACTTATTCCGCAGCGAAAAAGCCTCCCCGCCGTCCGAACAGGCGGCGGCAAGGAGGCCATTCCGAAAGGCGGAGCCGCCTAGCGCGGCACGCTGTCCGTCCGAAGCGGCGGCGAACCGCCGGAAGTTGCGGGCGACCGTCCGCGCAGCAGCAGCGCGACCGGCAAGCCGGCGAAGCCGATGAGGGCGGCGATCAGGAACACGTCGTTGATGCCCATTGTCTCCGCCAGCAGCTGTTTGGCCGGGTCGGCGGCGCCGGCGCCGCCGACGGTCAGCGCGTCGAGATGGGCGCCGGAGCGCGCGGCCAGCAGGCCGGTGAAAAAGGCGACCGAAAACGATCCGGCGACGTTGCGGACCCAGTTGCTCATGGACGAGCCGTGGCCGGCCAGCTCCTTCGGAATGGACTGCATGCCGGCGTTGCTCGCCGGCATCATCGTCAGCGAGAAGCCGACGTTGCGCACGGTCATCCAGCAGGCGATGTAGACCGGCGAGATGCCGGTGTTCAGCCGGCCGAGCGCGAACGTGCCGGCCGCAATCATCGTGACGCCGGCGGCGATGAGCCAGAACGGCCCGAACTTCTCGTACAGCTTCCCGACGGCCGGCATCGCCAGCGCCATGACGAGCGAAGCCGGCAGCAGGATGAGGCCGGTCTCCAGCGGCGAACGGTGCTCCACGTTTTGCAGGAACAGCGACGTCAGCAGCGTGCCCGAATACAGGCTGATCGTGATGATCGTGGCGATGACGAGCGTCAGCGAATAGCGCTTGCTGCGGAAGACGCCGACGTTCAGCAGCGGGGAAGAGGCGCGCCGCTCCCGCAGGACGAACAGGACGATCAGCGCGGCCCCGGCGGCCAGGAGCGACAGCGTCTTCGCGGACCGCCAGCCCCAGTCGTTCGCTTCGCTGAAGGCGACAAGCAGCGACAGGCTGCCGATCAGCACGGTCGCCAGCCCCGCGCCGTCGAACGACCGGCCGGACATCCGCTTGCCGCGCGGTATCCACAGCAGCGACACGGCGATGGCGACGATGCCGAGCGGCACGTTGATCCAGAACAGCCACGTCCATTCGAGATCCTGAAGGATGTAGCCGCTCATCGTCGGGCCGATCGCCGGGCCGAGCATGGCCGCGAGCGACCACAGGCTGATGCCGATCGCCTGTCTCCGGCGGGGAATGACCTGGTAGACGATCGTCATGGCCGTCGGCCCGACGAGTCCGGTGAACGCCCCCTGGAAAATCCGGTATACGATGAGCAGCAACGGCGTCGAAGCGGTGGCGCAGAGGAGGGAGAACAGCGTGAACCCGGCGAGCGAGGCGACGAACACCGCCTTCGTGGTGAAGCGCTCCCCGGCGTAGCCGGCCAGCGGGGCGGTGATGCCCATGGCGAGCATGAACCCGGTGATCGTCCACTGAATCAGGCTGAGCTGGGTGTGGAAATGGTCCATGAGAGCGGGAATGGCGACGTTGATGCTGCTGATGTTCAAGATGGTCAGGAAAGAGCCGGCGATAATGGCGGTGAGCACAGGCCATATGCGCTGACTCTCAGGGTCCTCGGTAAGCAACGGTTTCTTCCTCCAGTCGGTATGATCTCTCTACTTGAAGATGAGGTTGTCGTTCGGAAAAAGCCGAAGAAGCGGGCACGGCCCGGGCGCCTGCGAACGGCGATTTCCATTATAGCAGAGCCATTCCGATCGGGGAACGTGAAGCTTAGGCGTTCGAGGAGGGAGGGGACGGGGAGCGGCCGCCGCGCGGCGGCAGGAACCCGTTTGCTAGCGCGGCGGCCGAAGCGGCGCCTGCGCCGCCGGCGTGCAAGCGGCCGTCCTGTCCGCCGGCTGCCGGCGCGGCGGGCTGCGGAGCGTCCGGCCGCGAGCCGGCGCCGAAGCGGGCCCGGTACAGCAGGAACAGAAGCGCGTGCGCGGCGGCCAGGAGCAGATAGACGTTGCCGAATACGTTCGCGTTCCCGTTCGTCTGCAGCGGATTCCAGCTTGCGGCGGCGCCTCCGTCCACAGCTCGGCCGTACAGGCCGGAGGCGACGGCGCCGGACAGGAAGTTGAGCATGGACAGAAGGCCCATGCCGACGCCGGTCTGCTCCTTCGGCAGCGTGACGGAGATCGTCTTGGTCAGCGCGATCTGCATGAACGTCTGGCCGACGTTGGCGAGCATGAGAAGCAGGGCGACGACGGCGGCAGGCGCTCCGGCGAACGTCGAGAGGAGCAGAAAGCCGAGCGTCAGCAGCGCAGACGCCAGCCCGAACAGGAACGGCGCGCCGCGCAAGTCCGCGAGCTTCCCGGCCTTGCGTCCGAGCAGCGCGGAAGCCGCCGCCGCCGGCATCATCGCCGCGCCGACCCATTCCGCGCGGAGCCCTTGAACGCCGGAGAGCAGCTGCGGCGTCAGGAACGGCAGCGAGTACCCGATGCCTACGACGAGCACGGCAATGCCGAGCCCTGCTGAATAACTTCCGTTGCGGAACAGCCGGGGCGGCGCGAACGGCTCGCGGGCGGCGCGAATGCGGACGAGGAACAGGCCGAACAGGACGAGGCTTCCCAGGCCGAGCTCCCGTCCGCCTTGCGTGACCGCCAGCAACAGCAGCGCCACGGCCGCCGCAAGCAACCCGCCGCCGAGCCAATCGATGCGGCCGGGCGCTCGCGGCTCGTCGGCCAGATGAGCGCGGTAGGCCGGCAAGGTGAAGACGAGCAGCAGCGGCACCGCGAACAGCCAGCGCCAGCCGGCCAGGCCGAGCACCGCGGCTGCCGCGACCGGGCCGATCGCGTTGCCGAGCGCCAGGCCCGTGGCCGTGATGCCGAGCGCGCGCCCGCGCTTCTCCGGCGGGAAGAAGCGAACGGGAACGATCATGGCCGCGGCCGGAACGACCGCCGCTCCGGCCGCCTGCAAGATCCGCGCGAGCAGCGCGACCCCGTACGTCGGGGAGGCGATGCCGACCGCCGAGCCGACGGCGAACAGCCCGATGCCGAACGTGAGGAGCGACTTGAGCGGGTACCGGTCGGACAGCTTGCCGTAAAAGACCGAGCCGATCGCGTAAACGAGCAAATAAATCGAAGAAACCCAGCTGACCTGGGCCAGCGTCAGGCCGAAATCCTCCTTCATCCGGGGCAACGCCAAATTGAACATGGTCGCGCTCATCGACGACAGCACCATCGTGAACGCCAGGATGCGAATGAGCTTTTCCCTTGCATGCAATGCAGCCAACTTGAAGACCTCCTTCCGTTTCGGCTTCATTTTATCTTGACAAATCGATATTGAAAAATATATATTTATGTATGAAAGAATATACTTGAGTATATAAAAAAGGAGGCGGCGGCTACGGAATTGCTGCAACTTCACTACTTTCGGACGGTCGCCCGTCTGGAGCATATGTCGAAGGCGGCGGAAGAGCTCCACATCGCCCAGCCGGCGCTCAGCAAGACGATCTCCCGGCTGGAGGAGGACGTCGGGGTGCCGCTGTTCGACCGGCGCAACCGGCAAATTCGGTTGAACGTCTTCGGGCGGGCGTTTCTGCGGAAGGCGGAGGCCGCGCTGGCGGCGCTGGAGGAAGGGAAGCGGGAGGTCGCCGAATTGGCCGGGCTGGCGCGCGGCAGCGTCCGCATCGCGACCAATTCGCTGAACCGGTTCTCCCGGGCGCTCGGCGCCTTCCGCGAGCTTCATCCGGAGACGAAGTTCCGCATCGTGCAGGTCGCTCCGTCCGCGACGGACGAGATGGTCCGGCTGCTGGAGCAGGGCGAAGCGGATTTGGCGTTTACGGCGGCCGCCATCGACCGGCCCGGCGTTCGCGAGCTGCCGGTTCTGCGCGCGGAAGTTTGCCTGGCCGTTCCTCCCGGCCACAGGTGGAACGGCGTTCGGAGCGCCATCCGGCTGGCGGAAGCGGCAAGCGAGCCGTTCGTCGAGTACAAGCCGGGACATCCGTACCGTCGGATCAACGACGACTTCTGCCGCCGGGCGGGCATCCGGCCGCCGGTCGTGTGCGAGGTGGAGGAGCCTTCGGCGCTGGCCAGCCTCGTTCAAGCCGGACTCGGCGTCGCGTTCGTGCCGGCGAGCAAATGCCGCAGCGACACGGAGCTGACGCTGCTGACGATCGAGGAGCCGCAGTGCCGTCGCGACTTCTCGGTCGCCTGGCTGGAAGGCCGCTACCAGTCGGAGGCGTCCCGCCGGTTCCGGGAATTTCTCGTCTCCTACTTTGCCGAATGAGGAACGGGCACAACCGGCTTCATTTTTCATGAGATCTTCATGACGGGGCCGCTTCCAAATGTTATCATTCTGATTACAGTTAACTGGCCAATCAGGATGATCGAATGGAGGAGTTCCCATGCAAGCATCGACATTCGTGCTGTTCGGGGCAACCGGGGACCTGGCGCAGCGGAAGCTGCTTCCCGCCTTGTACAATCTGGATCTCGACGGCCGGCTGCCCGAGCCGCTGGCGATCTTCGCGCTGGGGCGCAAGCCGCTGGACGACGGGCTGTACCGGGAACGCGCCGCGGCGTCGATCCGCCGCTTCTCGCGCCGCGGCCGGACGGACGAGGAGCGGATCGCGCGGTTCGTGGAACGGATTCGGTACCGCATCGTCGACGCGGGCGACGCCGCCGGCTACGCCGGCCTGAAGCGGGCCGTGGAGCGGCGCGAGCGCGAGCTCGGCCTGCCGGGCGACCGGCTGTTCTATCTGTCGGTGGCTCCGGAGCATTTCGGGACGATCGCCGCGCACATCCGGTCCTCCGGGCTCGCCAAGGAAGGCGCGCTGACGCGGCTCGTCGTCGAGAAGCCGTTCGGCCGCGACCTCGCTTCGGCGCGGGAACTGTACGCCGCGCTGCGGGAATCGTTCCCGGCCGAGGACCTTTATTTTATCGACCATTATTTGGGCAAGCCGATGGTGCAGAACTTGCAGTCGCTCATCGCCGCCAACCCGATGCTGAAGGCGGTGCTGAACGACAAGCACGTCGCCAACGTGCAAATTACGGCGAGCGAGACGGTCGGCGTGGAGACGCGGGCGGAATACTACGACAGGGCCGGAGCGCTGCGCGACATGTTCCAGAACCACCTGCTGCAGCTGCTGATGATGACCGCGCGCCATTCGGAAATTTACGACAAGCGGCAAATCATGGCGTCGGCGAATCCGATTCTGAAGGCCGATGCGGCGCATGAGGTCGTGAGGGGGCAATATGCGGAGGGAAGCCTGAACGGGCAAACGCTGGCCGCTTACCGGGACGAGCCGGGCATCGCGCCCGATTCGCGGACCGAAACGTTCGTCGCGGCCCGGGTGTGGCTGGACGATCCGATCTGGCGCGACGTGCCGTTCTATCTGCGGACCGGCAAGCGGCTCGCCGAGAAGTCGACGCGCATCGTCTTCGTCTTCAAGGATCCGCTGGAGGCGCACCTGCCGGGACAAACGGAGCGCAACTACTTGACCGTGCGCGTGCAGCCGGACGAAAGCGTCGATTTCCAGCTCAACCTGCACGGCATGGACGGACAGACGGAGCCGGTCTCGCTTCGTTTCTCCACCAAGGCCGAAGAAGTGCCGGAAGCGTACGAACGGCTGCTGCGCGACGCCCTGGCGGGGGACCCGACGTTCTTCGCCCATTGGGACGAGATCGAGCTGGCCTGGCGCTGGGTGCAGCCGCTGCTGGAAGCTTTCGCGGACGACACCGTGCCGCTCCACTTCTACCCGGCCGGTTCCAACGGACCGGCTGCCGCGAACCGGCTGCCGGCGGAGCAAGGCTTCGTCTGGTTGGAACAGGAAGGTTCCGGGACGGCTCCGCGGGAAACCGAACGAACGCCGGCGCTCGCTCGCTGAAGCGACGGTTCGGGAAAACGGCCGAACCGGACGGCTCGCCTGCCGCCGGTTCGGCCGTTGCCTTCAGTGCTGCATCGGATCGGCCGGTCTGGCCAGGTAGTCGGCGAGCGCATGCCGCAGCGTCGCTTTGGGGATCGCTTTGTTCTCGAAGCTCAGCCCCGCGCGGATCATCTGCTTGACGATCGAAGGCTGCAGCCCCGTCACGACGGTCTGGCAGCCCATCATCCGGATGCCGTCGATGACGGCGAGCAGCTTCCCGATGATCTCGGGCTCCATCTCGATCAGGCCGGTCAAATCGATGATCAGCGTCTCGATCCGGTCGCTTCCGATCTTCGAGATGACTTTGTCTTCGATCGTGCGGGCGCGCACCGCGTCGATCACGCCGATCAGCGGCAAGATCCATGCCGTCTTGGTCAGCGGAATGATCGGCACCGACAGATCCTCGACCAGCTCGCGCTGCGTCCGCAGCAAGTCGTCTTTGAACTGCGAGTAGCTGATGAAGAAATGGTTGAGGAACAGATCCATCAGCTCGTTGATCCGCTTCTCCATGGCGAAAAACTGCTTGCGGTCGGCCTTATTGCCGTTGATCAGATCGAAGTTGTACAGGAAATCCCACAGAACGCGGCGGACCGACTGAATCCATTCCAGCTTGAACGCCAGCGTCAAGGAATGCTTGGCCCAAGTCGAGCCTTCCGCTTTGGCGAAGGTGATCACCTCGCGTTCCTTGCCTTCTGCGATCAGGATCACCAGCTTGTGCGCGTTTTCCAGCAGGTTCACGTTGCCGATCGCCAGTATCTCGTCGATCTTGTCCCGGACGCTGACCGCCTTCTGAAGCAGCCGCTCCTCGAACTTCTCGCGGTTCAGGAGGAAAAATTCGCTCAAGCTTCCGGCCGGAGACAACTGCAATTCCAACCATACCATCTCCTCGTCCCGCGCGTTCCCGAAAGTCCGCGGGAACGTGATGGTGAATTTCGTGCCTTTCTGCTCCTCGCTCTCCACCTCGATGCGCCCGTTGTGCTGATAGACGACGGAAAACACGTGGGTCAGTCCCATCCCCGTGCCGTTCTGCTTGGTGGAGAAGAACGGGGTTCCCAGCAGCGCCAGCTTGTCCTTCGGAATGCCGTTGCCGCTGTCCTGGATGGTGACGACGACGGATTCTTCCGTGACGCTGTGTCCGAGCCAAATGGTGCCTTTGTCGGGAATCGCCTCGAACGCGTTTTTCAGCAGGTTGAAAAACGCCTTCTTCAATTGGTTTTTTCTCCCGTATATGTATGTACCGTGGTTCTCGAAGCGTTCCGTCACCGTGACCCGGTAAAATTGATCCTGGAACAACTGGGTCAGCGAAGAGAGTTCGACGGTCAGATCGATCGACTCGAACGGCTCGTCGTCGAGATCGGGTCTGGACACTTGCAGCAAATTTTGCAGGATGCCGAGGGCGCTCTCCAGTTCCGCCTGGGCAATCTCGATATAGCGGGCGTCGTTTCTCTCTTTGAGCAGTTGCAGGAATCCCTTGACCGCCGTCAGCGGATTTTTGACTTCGTGCGCGATGCCGGCGGCAATTTGTCCGACGGAGGCGAGATGGCTGAGATGAGATTCCTTTCCTTTCTCCTGCGGCAACTGTTCTGGATCCATAATCTCGATTCCCCCAGTCTAGTCACAATGGCGCGCCGCTGCGTCCGTCCGATGCGGCCGCTCCTTTTTTTTGCTGCTAAGATGAGTATATCGCTTCTTGCGCCAGTGTACTATGATTTCATCGCGAACGAGAAGACCCGAAGAAGGGCCGGACTTGGCCAATTTGCTATAATGAAAGAAATAACGGGAGGAGGGGGAGGACGAAAGTGAAATTTTTCCATACGGCGGACTGGCATTTGGGCAAGCTGGTTCAGGGCGTCTACATGACCGAAGACCAGCGGCACGTCCTGGGCCAACTCATCCGCGACATCGAGACGGAGAAGCCGGACGCCGTCGTCGTCGCCGGCGACCTGTACGATCGGGCGGTGCCGCCGACCGAGGCGGTCGAGCTGCTCGACGAGACGCTGAGGACGATCGTCCTCGACCGGAAGACGCCGGTGCTGGCGATTGCCGGCAATCACGACAGCCCGAGCCGGCTACACTTCGGAAGCCGGATCATGAAGGCCGCCGGGCTGCACATGGCCGGCGAACTGGCGGAACCGTTCGCGCCGGTGGTGCTCCACGACGAATTCGGGCCGGTGCACTTCTATCTCGTGCCTTACGCGGACCCGGCCAAAGTCCGGCTCGCGCTCGGGGACGAGAGCATACATACGCACGACGACGCGATGCAGGCGATCGTCGCCAAATTGACGGAAACGTTCGTTCCCGGAACGCGGAACGTGCTGGTCGGCCATGCGTTCGTCACGCCCGCCGGCGAAGCGAAGCCGAATACGAGCGACTCGGAGCGGCCGCTCGCCGTCGGCGGCGCGGAGCACGTCAGCGCGGAACGCTTCGCCAAGTTCGACTACGTGGCGCTCGGACATCTGCACCAGGCCCACTTCGTCGGCCGCGAGGCGGTGCAATACGCCGGTTCGCCGCTCAAGTATTCGATCTCGGAGGAGCGTCACCGCAAGGGCTACCTGATCGTCGAGCTGGACGGGGACGGCGCGGCGCGCATCCGGAAAAGGGAACTGGAGCCCTTGCGCGACATGCGGACGGTGGAAGGGTACATCGAGGAGATCGAGCGCGGCGAGCCGTCGGACGATTACGTGTTCGTCCGCCTGCTGGACGAGCTTCCGGTGACGTCGCCGATGGAGCGGGTGCGCGCGGTGTACCCGAACGCGATGCACGTCGAGCGCAAGGGCGCGCTGGAGCAGCTCGGCGCAGCCGGCGGCGCTGCCGAGGTCGGCAGCCGGGCCGGCATGGACATGATGACGCTGTTCCGCTCGTTCTACCTGGAGGCCAAGGGAGCGGAACCGTCGGAGGAGACGGAGCGGCTCTTCGTTCAAGTATTGCGGGAGATGGAACGGGAGGAGGGAGAGCGGCATGAAGCCGATCCGGCTGACGATGACGGCGTTCGGGCCGTATAAGGACCGGGAGACGATCGACTTTGCCCGGCTTGGCGAGCATCGGCTCTTCCTCGTCTCGGGCAACACCGGTGCGGGCAAGACGACGATCTTCGATGCCATCTGCTTCGCGCTTTACGGCGAAGCGAGCGGGTCGGACCGCAGCGATCCGCGCATGCTGCGCAGCCAGTTCGCTTCGGACGACGTGTACACGTCGGTCGAATTCGAGTTCGAGCTGAAGCGGCGCACATACCGCGTGCTGAGGCAGCTGCCTCATGTGAAGGAAGGCAACAAGAGCGCGACGGGCGAGCGGTACGAGTTCGTCGAGACGACCGGCGGCAAGGAGTCGGCGATGGTCGACCGCAACACGGTGCGGCAGATCAACGAGCGGCTGCGGGTGCTCATCGGGCTGACGAAGGACCAGTTCAGCCAGATCGTCATGCTGCCGCAAGGAGAGTTCCGCAGGCTGCTCACCTCGGACACGGAGAACAAAGAGGAAATTTTGCGCAACATCTTCCGGACGCAGCGGTTCCGGGACGTCGCCGAGTATCTGAACGACAAGCGGCGGGCGGCGCAACTGGCGAGCGAGGGGGCGAAGCGGGACCTCGACTTCTATACCGCGAACGTCGGGCTGGCGCTCGGCGACCGCGAAGGCTCGGCGCTGGCGAGCGTGCTCGCGCAGGAGAGCTACAACACCTACCAGGTGCTGGAGGCGCTGGAAGCGGAGCTTGCCTTCTGCCGGACGGAAGCGGAGCGGCTGCGCGGGCGGCTCGCGGCGGAGACGAAGGCGCACAAGGAGACGGTGGAGCGGTATCACCAGGCCGTCCGGCTGAACGAACAGTTCGCCGAGCTCGACCGCAAATGCCGCGAGAAGGAAGAGCGCGAGGGGCTCGTGCCGGCGTACGAGGAGAAGCAGCGGCGGCTCGCGCTGGCCGAGAAGACGCTGCCGCTGCAGGTGCGGGAGCGCCACGCGGCGGAGGCGGACGGGGAAGCGCGGGCCAAGGAGCGGCTGCTCGAAGCGGCGCGGGAGCAGGCGCGGCTCGCGGCGGCGTCGTTCGCGCGGACGGAGGAAGCTTACCGGGCGGAAGCGGACAGCAGCCCGCGGCGGGAGCAGGCCGTCCGCGAGCTGGAGCGGCTCGAGCGGCTGGAGCCGACGGTTCGCGAGCTGGAGCGGGCGCGCGCCGGGCTGGAAGCGCTGGAGCGCGAGGAGGCCGCGGCGCAGGAGGCGCTGCGGGCGGCGGAAGAGGCGGCGGCGACCGCGCAGGAGGAGCGGAAGCGGCTGGCGGAGCGGACCGGCGCGCTGGAAGACGAGGTCCGCGCCTACCCGGAGCTGAAGGAACAGTTCGACCGGATGCTCGCCTCGGCGACCGCGCTGCGCGATTATGTGCAGCTCGCGTCGGACGCGGCGGCGCAGGCGGAGGCGGAGCGCGAGCTGCGGGAGCGGCTGGAGCGGGCGTCGCGCGATTACGAGCGGCTGGAGGCGGGATGGCTGGAAGGGCAGGCCGGGCTGCTGGCCGGGCATCTGGCGGACGGCCAGCCTTGTCCTGTCTGCGGCAGCACGGCGCATCCGCGGAAGGCGGAACGGGCGACGGCGACGCCGAGCCGGGAGGAGCTGGAGCGGGCGAGGCGGCTTCGGACGGATCACGAGTCCGCGCATCTGGCGGCCCGGGCGAAGCTGGAGCATCTGGAGCAGGCGCGGCAGGCGAAGGAGCGGGAGATCGCGGAGCTGGGATATGATGCCGGCGGCGCGGAGGCGGCGTACGCCGCGCTCGTGGAAGCGGGCAAGAAGATGCGGCTGCGCGTGGAACGGCTGAAGGCGGACCAGGCGGCGCTGGACGGCCTGAAGCGGCGGCAGAAGGAAGCCGAAGCCGCGCTGGAGAGCCGGCAGCGGGAGAGGGACGAGCGCGCGGCCGCCTACCAGGAGAAGCGGACCGCCGCCGTGACGGAGCGGGCGCTGCTCAAGCAGGCGCTCGCGGCGGTGCCGGAGGAGCTGCGGTCGCTTGACGCGCTGCTGCGGCAGAAGAACGAGGCCGAAGCGGAGAAGCGCCGGCTGGAGACGGCTTGGCAGGCGGCGCAGGAGCGGCTGCGGCTTGCCGGCGAGCAGCGCGCCGCGGCGGAAGCGAATGCGGCGGCGGCCGAGGCGCAGCTGGCGGAGGCGCGGGAGAAGCGGGAGCGGGCGGCGGCCGACTTCCGCTCGGCGCTTGCGCAAGCCGGCTTCGCGGCGGAGGAGGAATACGAGCGGGCGAAGCTGGCGGACGAGGTGCGCGCGGAATGGAAGCGGGACATCGACGGCTTCTACGCCGAACTGGCGACGGTCCGCCGGCAGGTCGCCGAGTTGCAGCAATCGCTGCAAGGGCGGAAGCGGGCCGACCCGGAAGCGCTGGCGGCAGCGGCGGCGGAACTGGAGCGGCAGACGGAGCTGACCCGGCAGGAGCTGCTGCACATGCAGGACCGTCTGGCCAAAGGGCAGGAGGGCCGGGACCAAATCGAGGCGGCCGAACGCAAGTGGAAGGCGGCCGAGAAGGAGTTCCAGCTGGTCAGGGACTTGTACGACGTCATCCGCGGCGACAACCGCCGCCGCATGTCGTTCGAGCGCTACCTGCTGACCGAATTTCTGGACCGCATTTTGCAGGCCGCCAACCTGCGGCTGCAGTCGGTATCCGGCGGGCAGTTCTACCTCGTCCGCAGCGACCGGCTGGAGAAGCACGGCAGGCAGAGCGGCCTCGGCCTGGACGTGTACGACAACTATACCGGCCAACTCCGCGACGTCAAGACGCTGTCGGGCGGCGAGAAGTTCAACGCTTCGCTCTGTCTGGCGCTCGGCATGGCGGACGTCATCCAGGCGTACGAGGGCGGCATTTCGCTGGAGACGATGTTCATCGACGAAGGGTTCGGCTCGCTGGACGAAGAATCGCTGGCCAAGGCGATCGACACGCTCGTCGAGCTGCAGCAGACCGGCCGCATGATCGGCATCATCTCGCACGTGCAGGAGCTCAGGCAAGCGATCCCGGCGGTTCTGGAAGTCCGCAAGACGCCCGAGGGCTGCAGCCGCACCCGGTTCAGCATCTCCTGAGCCCGGGAACCGCAGGAGACGGCGGATTCGCCCGCCCGGGCCGCCGTCCGGTTGCGCTTGCCCGGGTCGCCGTCCGGTTGCGCATGCCCGGTTGCGCATGCCCGGTTACGCCGTCCGGTTGCGCTTGCCCGGGTCGCCGTCCGGTTTCCGCACCCCATGGCACGTCCGGTTGCGCCGTCCGGTTGCGCTGCCTGATCGCGCGCCCCGAATTCGCCGTCCCCGCTGCTCGGTTGCGTCTCGCGCTCGCCCCGCCGCTTCGGTCTTCTGAAACTTGGCGCCGGCTCATATACATGCTCTAAAAGGAGCGTGAGCCGAGTGGACAAGACGGTCAAGCGGTATTACGACTTGAAGAACAAGCAGAAGGAGATCGAGCAGGAGCTTTCGGAGTTGCGCGGGCAAATCTTGCGCCATTGCTCGGAGCAAGGGGCGTCGGAGCTGGCGTTCGGCTCCTATGTCGTGAAGCTCGTCGAGCAGGAACGCAGGGAGTACGACGACCGGAAGCTGTACGACGCGCTCCCCGACGCCGGCGTCTGGCGCCTGCTCTCCCGGGCCGACGCGGGCAAGATCGCCGGCCTGGTCAAGCTGAACGTGGTCAACGAGAACATCTTGCAAGGCACGTACACGGTCAAGAAAGTATGCTCCTTGTCGGTGGAACGGATCTGACGGCGGCTCGCCGGCCCCGCCGCCAGCGGCCTGCGGCCGGCGCGGAAGCTGCGGCTTGCGCGCCGGCCGTAGTCGGTTCCTTGCCGGATCGCGCTTTCACTTTCTTGCCTCGAAATCCCTTTCGCTCAGGCCGCGCCTTTTGCTTTTTTTCTACGGCAGCATAATCGACAAACAGAATTTCCTCATGCGCTCCGGCGCAGCGAAGCAAGCTTCGGGATGCCGATGAACACGTCTACGTTCCGGATAAGGTCGCTTAACGAAAACGATTTTTCGCGAGCATAGGGGCGGAATGAGCACCGAGGCGATGGTTTGCAATGTAACCGACAAGCGTTGACGAAAAAAAACGTTCCTTGCTCCGATCTGATTTTTTTATTAACAAAAGATTCCTTTATCCAATTTTCTTATAGACTTGACACGAGCAGCCGAACGGCTTTCTCCGGACAGGTATTTGGCCGCCGTTCCGCGCATCCGGGCGTAGGTATCGGCAAACTGTGCGGCCACTTCGGCGACATGGCCGGCATGGAGCAGCCTCTGCTCCGCGGGGGAGACCGGGACGGCCCGAGCGCTTGCGGGCAGGAAAGTCGGGTGCGGCAAGGCGCTAGACCAGAGAATGTCCTCCCGCTCCCATGCGCCCGGCAAGTTGCCGGACTCGCCGTGACATACGAATACGAGGCCGCCGCGGCTTTTGCAGAAAACAAGGGTTTCCCTTCGCCGTTCGGGGCGCGGGGAACCGCTTGTTTTTATGCCCCTTGTTCGAACTTTTGACGGATAGCTCCGTGTACTCGACGATGCCCTTGAGCGCCGCGGGCTTCCTCTCGGCCAGATGGGCGAGTATTTTGCGGCGCCAGGCTTGAGCGGTCGTCGGGCTGATGCCGACTTCGGCGGCGATCCGGCGGACGGACTTGCCGTCTAGCAGGCACTTCAGGAAGGCCGGCCACCATTCCGCCTTCCTGGATTTGTGCAGAACGGTACCGGTGCGGTCGTCGCGCCGCATCGGGAGCAACGAAGCCGGTCGGCATGCCTCCATTCCTGCACCGCCCGATCGTCAAATCCGAGCAATCTGTTTTTCCGCCGCTTCGGCCATAGCTGGTCCCTCTTTTTCGCTCCCATGCTGTTTTTTTTCAGCATACCAACTCCGCACAAGGCTATCAACGATATTTGATACATAGGAGAAAAAAATCGCCGGGCCGCCTTGCCAGACCGGAAAAATGGCGGCTAAGTCAAGTATAATAAGTATAATAGAGAGAGATTCGCGAACGGGAGGTCGGGGAGTGAAGGAGCAGGAGCAATCGGCTTACCGGACGCTGCGGAGCGTGCCGGAGATGAAGTATGTGAACGCCGACAACGTCGTTCGCTATCGTTCGATTATGCGCTTTTTCTATCAGGAATATAAGAGGTTGCGGTACTGGATGAAGCCGGAGGAAGTTTACGCCGGCATTGCGGACGGGTACGGACTGGAAGGGTATACGCTCGAACAGTGCGTGTCGGATCTGGAACAGCTGGAGGAATGGGGCAATCTCGCGTCCCGGCACGACGGGGGCCGAGCGGCGACGCTCGAAGAATATATGAAGAAGAAGATGCAGTATCTTCTTCGTCCGTATTCCATCGAAATCGAGCGGTTGCTGGAGACGCTGGAGAAGGTGACCGGCTACGGAGGGTCGCTCGAGTCGTCGCTGTTCGATTCGATCGCGGACAAGCTGTTCGCCATTCGGCGAATGGACTGGGAGCAGGAGCCCGGAGCCGCGCTGGAGTTGTGGACTTCGCTGTACGAGGCGTTCAAGAAGCTGCACGAGAACGCGGCGGACTACATCGCGAGTCTTCAGACGGCGAAGGCGGAGGAAATGATGGTGGCGGAGTCTTTTCTCGTCTACAAGGACCGGCTGACCGGCTATTTGCAAAATTTCATTCAGGCTCTGCAACGGAGCGCCTACAAGATCGAGGGCAACTTGGAGCAGATTCGCCCGGGCGTGCGCGACCGGTTCCTGGAGCGGGTGGCGGCGGAGGAACTGGACAAGCCGCGGCTGGAGGAAGCTCCGTCCCGGGAAGAGTTGGCGGTGGAGCTGCAGCAAGGCTGGTCCAATCTGCAGCGCTGGTTCCTCGGCGACGGGGTGGGGCCGTCGGAGCTGACGCTGCTGGAGCGGGCGACGAAGGACGCGATTGCGCGCATCGTGCGCAGCGTGATCCGGATGCAGGAGCGCAAGCGCGCGGGGGTGAGCCGCAAGAAGGAATTGGAGTATCTGGGACAATGGTTCGCGCGGCTGGACAGCCTGGACGAGGCGCATCGCCTGGCCGCGCTGACGTTCGGGCTGTTCCGGACGCGCCATTTGCAAGGGGAGGATCTGCGGACGAGCGACCGCGCGGATCAGTCGATGTGGGATGAGGCGCCGACGATTCGCACGCTCCGCTCCCGCAGCCGGAAGCGGACCGCCCGATCGGAGACGGAGCCGGTGCCGGAAAATGAGGAGCGCAAGCGGCGGGAGCGGGAAGCTTATCTCCGGCGGCAGGCGGAGGAATGGGAGGCGGTTCGCGAACTGGTGGAACGGGGGCGGCTGCAAATCTCGCAGCTCGGCACGGTTTCCTCGCGCACGCGGCTGCGGCTTCTGTACTGGATCGGGCGGTGCACTTCCGCTCCGAACCATGCGTTCGTGACGCCGGAGGGGGTGCGAATCGCGATGGCGGACGCCAACACGAAGCGGCGAACGACGCTGCGATCGGAGGACGGAGCGCTTGACCTGCCGGATTACGAATTGGTGTTCTCGCTGACGGATGCGGCCCGGGAAGTCGCGGCGACGGAAGGGGGGAACCCTGAATGAGTGCGGAAGGAAGAACGGCGATTCGCCAGGCCAGGCGGGCGTTCCGCACGGAAGCCAACCGGGAGCACGCGCAGGAACGCAAACAGGCGTGCGTTCAGGCGCTGCTCAATCGGCCGTGGATCTTGAAGGACGAGGACCAGGATCTCTATTTCGCCGTCAAGGACCACTACGAGGAACTGCGGGACTGGTTCATGGATGTGGCCGGATTTCCGCTGATCGTGACGCGCAGCCTGGCGAAGCTCGAACGGACGCCGGTCGTACCGTTTCCCTGGATGGGGTTCCCGGAGTTTCGGGAGGTGCGGGACTACGTTTTTTTCACCTATGCGCTCTGGTATTTGGAAGGCAAGACGGAGATGGACCAGTTCCTGCTGTCGGATCTCGTGGAGGAAGTCCGGGAGCAGATGGCGGCCGGCGGTCTCGAGGCGGACTGGCGGCATTACCATCACCGGCTGTCGATGGCGCGCGCTTTGAAGAAGCTCGCCTCGCTCGGCGTGCTCGTGCTGGTGGACGGAGACGAAAACGACTGGACGCAAGATGAGAGCAAAAATGTGCTGTACGAATGCTCGCCGCATTCCCGGTACGTGCTGCGGCGGTTTCCGCAGGATCTGACTTCTTACCGCACCATGGAAGAGCTGACGGACCCGATTTCGTATGCGGATACGCCGGACGGGGTCAACGCCCGCAGGCGGCATCGCGTGTTTCGGCGCTTTCTGCTGGAGCCCGCCGTTCCGGATCGTCATTGGGATGCGGATTTGCTGCCTTACGTGCTGATGCAGCGCCGCTACATCATGGATCATATGCAGCGCATGCTCGGCATGGAGGGGCGCCGCTACCGGGAAGGGTTGCTGTTCTTCCACCCGGAACTGACGGGCGAGGCGGAGCTGTTCCCGACGCTGTCCGGCGTTTCGGATCTGGTGTTGCTGCTGGCCGGCGAGCTTCGGCGGCAACTGAACCGGGAGGACGGCGCCCGTTACGCGGAGCCGGACGGTTCGGTGCGGCTGGAGAGGTCGGAACTGGAGGGGATCCTGCTCCGGTTGCAAGACCGGCATGGCGCCTACTGGAGCAAGGAGTTCCGGGAATCGTCCTCGGCCGAGCTGGCCGAACTGACGATCGAACATATGGAACAGTGGGGACTCGGCGAGCGGGAAGGAACGGACGGCTTGCGCGTGTCGCCGATCGTCTCCAGGTGGAATGCGGAATACGCGAGCACGGATTTTGATGAATAACAGTCGCCGGCAAAAGCAAGTTGCCTGCGACCGGCCGGCAACCGGTCGATCGGCCTCCGGCTGACGGGAACGGTCGCGGCGAGAAGGGGGAATGAAGGGTGATGGACGAGCTCACGGTCCGGAACGGGCCGGAAGCCGACAGATGGCGAATGGCGCGGGTCGGATTGCTCAATTTCTGGTATTATGACGAGGAAATTTTCGAGACGGAGGAAGGGCGGCTCATCCTGCGGGGGGCGAACGGGTCGGGCAAGTCGGTGACGATGCAGAGCTTCCTGCCGCTCGTGCTGGACGGCGACAAGCGCCCGCACCGGCTGGATCCGTTCGGGTCGCGGGACCGGCGGATCGAATATTACCTGCTCGGAGAAGCGGACAGCGGAAAATCGGACGTCACCGGTTACTTGTGGATGGAGTTCGTGCAGCCGTCCCGGGGCTTGACGAAGACGATCGGCATCGGGCTGCGCGCTCGCCGGGGGGCGGCTTCGGTGCAGTTCTGGGGGTTTCGGCTGGACGACGGACGGCGGATCGGCGAGAACTTCTGGCTTTACGACCGCCACCACTGGCTGGAACACCAGGTGCGCGTGCCGCTGGGACGGCAGGAGTTGGAGAAGGAGATCGGCGCGGGAGGCGAGGTCGTCCACGATCAGGCTTCTTACCGCGATATGGTCAACAAGCATCTGTTCGGGTTCGCCGATGCGGAAGCGTATCAGGACTTGCTGCACTTGCTGATCCAACTGCGCAGCCCGAAGCTGTCCAAGGATTTCAAGCCTACGGCGATCTATGAAATTCTCCACGGCGCCCTGCCTCCGCTGCAGGAGGACGATCTGCGCCCGCTGTCGGAAGTGCTTGAGGACATGGACCAGATCGCCGACCGGTTGGACGAGCTGCGCTTGCACAAGAAGGAGATGGAGCGGCTGCACGACGCGTACGACCGCTACAACAAGCGGATGCTGTACGATCTGTCGGTTCGGCTGCTGGAGCGCAACGCCGAATTCGGCGCGCACCGCAGCAAGACGGCCGAGCAGGAGGCGAGGCTGGCGGAAGCCGAGGAGGCGAAGCGGGCCGCAAGCGAGGAGAACGCCCGCGCCGACGCCGAACTGCAGCGCATTTCCGTCGAACTCGACGTGCTGGAAAATCACGAGGCGATCGGCAAGCAGCGGGAGTTGGAGGCGGCGTCGTCCGCGCTGGCCGACACGGAGAAGCATCTGGAGCTGGCCCGGGAGCGCGTGGGCAAGCAGCGCAACCGGCGGGCGGCGGTCGACCGCGAGTTGGAAGACCAGCGGTACAAGCGAGAGCGCAGCGCGAAGGAGCAACAAGAAGCGCTGGCGGAACTGGAAGCGATCGCCGGGGAAATCGAGTTCGCCGAGCACCCGGTCTTCCATGCGTACTGGGACCGCGGCGAACCGGAGGAAGACGGCTGGCGCGAGCCGTGGCGGCGCGACTTGCGCCGGCATCGAGAGCGGCTGGAGGCCGCGCTCGGCAAGGCGCGGGAGGAGCAGGAGGCGGCGCGGATCGCCGCTCAACTGGAGGTGGAACTGGGCGCGGCGCGGAAGGAGCGGGACGATCGCGAGCGCGAGCGGGCGGAGGCGGCCCGCAGGCTGGAGGCGGGCAAGGAGGCGCTGCGCGAGGCGGTTGTCGCCTGGCGGGGGACGCTGCGAGAGCTGCCGTTCGGAGACGAGCGCGTGCGCCAGACGTTCGAGGCGATCACGGCGTTCGGGCCGGAAGCGCGCTCGCCGGAGGCGATTCGCGCGCCCATGCAGGCTGCGCTCGCCGATCGGCGGGAAGCGGTCACGGCGGACCGGCTGCAGCTGCAGCAAGAGAAAAAGGCGCTGGAGCGCGAGCGCGAGCGGCTCCGCGAGGAGAAGGCGGCATGGGAGGCGAGCCGCGAGCCGGAGCCGCCGCGCAGCGAGGCGCGCCGGAAGCGGCGCGCGGAGCTGCCCGCCGGAAGCGGCGCGCCGCTGTTCGAAGCGTGCGACTTCCAGGACGGAGTAGGCGACGATGCCAAAGCGCGCATTGAAGAAGCGTTGGAGCGCTCCGGGTTGCTTGACGCCTGGATCGCGCCGGACGGGCGGATCGGCCGGACAGTGGAAGGACAGGAGGAGGCATGGGTCGTGCCCCAGCCGCACGAGTTCGGCTATACGCTGGCCGACGTGCTCCGGCCGTCTCCGTCGCCGGAAAGCGGGTTGAGCGCGGAGACGGTTCATGCGGTTTTGCGTTCGTTCCTGTGGGCGGAGGAAGGGGATTTGTCCGAATCCGAACCTTTCGGCGCCGTCATTGCCGGTTCGGGCCGCTACCGGCTCGGACCGCTGGCCGGCACGGCGACGTCCAAACCGCGGGCCGAATATATCGGCAAGGAGACGCGCCGGCGGACGAAGCAGTTGGAGATCGCCCGGTTGCAACGCGAGCTGGAGCAACTGGAGGAACGCATTTCTGAGTTCGACGAACGAATTGCCGGCATCCGCACCCGGGAAGAGCTTCTGCAGGCCGAAGCCGCCGCTTTTCCCGCTTGCTCGGCGCTGGAGGAAGCGTTGCAGACGATGCTTGAGGCATCGTATCGGCTGCAGGCCGCGCTCGGTCAGGAAAATCGCGCCGTTGAACGCTTCAAGGAGAAAACGGCGGAATGGCGCGAAGCGCAGCGGCAGCTTCACGAGCTGACGGCCGGCTGGACGCGCCTGAAGCGGCTGAAAGAGCTGGAAGAGGCCGTGGCGGCGGCGAAGGACTATGAGGGCGTGATCGGAGAATTGCATTCGCTGTGGAGCCGGAGCCGGGAAGCGGCGGCACGAATGGAGACGCTGCAGGCCGAGAGCCGGTCTGTTCAGGAGGCCATCGAGAACGACGAGGCGCTGATCGACGAACTGGACGAACGGTTGCGGGAATTGCGGGCCCAGGTCGAATCGCTGCGCCGGGTGATGGACGAACTGGGACTGGCCGATATTTCCCGCCGCATCGAAGCGCTCAAGGCCGATCAGGCGCGGCTGGCCAGGGAACAGCGGGACATTCGCTCCCGGCTGGAGGCGGCCAAGGAGGCGGCGGCGCGTGCCGACGCCAGCGTCCAGCTGTACCGGGAGCGGGAGGCGGAGCTGAAGACGAGCCTGGAAACGGCTGTCTCCGGCTGGCGACAGGAGATGGAACGCCGGTTGGTGGCCGAGTGGCGGGACGTCTATGCTTCGGACGTTGCCGATGCCGCGGACAGCAAGGATGTGAGGGACGCCGGCCGGTCGGCGGCCGCACGGCTCGCGGCCGAGATCAAGCAGCGGTACGACGCCGCCTTCCAGGGCCGAAACGCCGACACGGTGAAAAACTCGCTGCTTGAGCTCTACAACGAAGTGCGGACCGTTCTGACCGACTACGTGCTCGAATCGGAGATCGACGAGCAGACCGGGCGCATCTCGATCCAGTCGCTGCGCGACCGCGCTCACCCGCTGTCCCTGAGCCTGCTGCTGGAGGAACTGGCGCGGGACGAGGAGCAGCAGCGCGTTTTGCTGAGCGAGAAGGACCGGGAACTGTACGAGGAGATCATTCTCCGCAGCGTCGGCAAGGCGATTCGCCAACGGATTCATCGGGCGGAAAGCTGGGTGCGGCGGATGAACCGGCTGATGGAAGAGCGCAACACGTCCAGCGGCCTGCGGCTGAAGCTCGATTGGGAACCGAAAGCGGCGCAAAACGAGCAGGAGCTGGACACGGCGGAGCTGGTCGAACTGCTCAAGCGGGATTCGCACCGGCTGCGCGAGGACGAGATCGACGCGATGATCCGGCATTTTCGCTCCCGGATCGGCTACGCCAAGATGTCGGCGCAGAGCGAGAAGGAGTCGCTGCGCAAGCATCTGTACGAGGCGCTCGACTACCGGAATTGGTTCGCGTTCGAGCTGAAATACCGGAAGGGCGAGCAGACCGGTTACCGTCCGCTGACGGATTCCCGGTTCAACGTGCTGAGCGGCGGGGAGAAGGCGATGGCGATGTACATTCCGCTGTTCGCCGCCGCCTGGTCGCGCTATTCCGACGCGCGGGCGGACGCGCCGCGGCTTATCTCGCTGGACGAGGCGTTCGCAGGCGTGGACGAGGACAACATGCGGGATATGTTCCAGCTGCTTACGGAGATGGGCTTCGACTACATGATGACTTCGCAGGTGCTGTGGGGTTGCTACGACACGGTGCCGCGGCTGGCGATTTATGAAATTTACCGGCCGAAGGACGTCGACTTCGTCACCTTGTTCCACTATCGCTGGAACGGCCGGATGAAGGAGTACGTGCAGGATCGGAGCGGAACCGGATGAACGAGCGGATGAACGCGCGCGGCGACATCGCCGCCCGAACCGTCCGGTATTTCCGGCAGCCGGGATTCCGGCGCATCCTGCAGGCGGTGTGGCAAAAGTACGCCTCGCTCGGACGCATCGGCGGACGGGCGGTGGTCGAACGGGCGAACGAGCAGGAATGCGAGGCGGTCAACCTCTTTTTCGGCTGGAATTGCCAAACCGGCGAATCGATTGCGATCCCGCTCGAACAGTTCGACCGGGAACTGCGGGAGTCGGCGTTCGCGATCGATCTGCCCGGATTGCATCTGCTGCTGGAAGGGACGCCGCTGCTGTCAAGGCGCGAGCGCGAGGCGAGTCGGGAGCAGAACTGGCGCCGGCTGTTCGCGGAAGTTCGGGAGTCGGAGCGCGTCCCGCCGGAATCGAAGATCGGGGAATGGCTGAATCTCACGGAGCAAGGAGCGGGCGCCGGCAGCCGGACGCTGCTGGAGCTTTACAAGGCGAGCCCGGAGGCGGCGCGCGCGGAACTGGCGATCGCGGTTCGGGCGCTTCGCTGTCTGCCCGGCGGCGAGCCACTCCATGCGCCGATCCGCCTGCCGGTGCTGGCGGCCCGCGCCAGCGGCGACGCCCACGCGCTGGACCCGAATCGGCCGGCCGGCCGATTGCTGATCTCGGCGCTGAGAAGCTGGAGCGGAACATCCGCCTCCCGGGAACCCGATCCGGCGGACGCCGACGCGGCGGAAGGCGGGGACGGCTCGGAAACGTTGAAGCTGCGGGAACTGTACCGCCGCTTCGGCATAGGGGACGACGATCTGTCGTCGATCGTCCATTGGTGCGTGCCGGGCCAGAGGCAAGGACAGGAACGGGGGACGATCGTCCAGCCGACGGTTTGGACGTTGCGGCAGGTGGACGCGGAAGCTTCGTTCCCGCGTTGCTCGGCCGTGTACATCGTCGAGAATCCGGCCGTCTTCTCGGCCATTCTGGATTCGCTGCCCTCTTCGCTTCCCGAACGGAGCGAGCCGGCGGCGCTCCTCTGCACGAGCGGTCCCGCCAGCGCGGCGGCGATTCGTTGGCTTCATCGCTGCCTGGAAGGATCGGGAGCGGGGTGCCGGCTCCGTTATTCCGGCGATTTCGATGTCAAGGGGCTGGCCATGGGGCTATCGCTGCAGCGGCTTTTCCCGGACCGCTTCACGCCGTGGCGGTTCGACGCCGATACGTACCTGAACGTTGCGCAACGCGGCCGCCCCGGCCCCCGCTTCGACGAGTCGGAGCTGGAGAAGCTGAAGAAAATGAAGGTGCCGTGGGACGAGCAACTGAGCGACATCATGCGCCGCGTCGGCCGAAAGGCGCACCAGGAGTCGTTTGTCGAAGAACTGTGCGGCGATTTTGTCCGGGCATGCCGCGGACGGCAAGGAGAAGAATCTAATCCAGCTTGACCAGGCTGTAGTTTTTCTTGCCCTTGCGGATGATGATGAACCGGCCGCCGATGGCAAGGTCGGCGGTGATCTGGAACGCAAGGTCGGTGACGCGTTCGCCGTTCAGGGAGATGGCGCCGCCGGAGACGTCCTCGCGGGCTTGCCGCTTCGACGGCTCGATGCCGACTTCCACGAGCCAGTCGACGATGTTTTTCGTTTCCTTGCCGGCGGTGAACGACGGCATGTCCTTGAAGCCCTGCTCGATCTCGTCCGCGGTCAGGGAGCGGATGTCGCCGCTGAACAGGGCGGCGGTGATCCGCTTCGCCTGCGCCAGCGCCTCTTCCCCGTGCACGAACCGCGTCATCTCTTCGGCCAGCGCCTTTTGCGCCTCGCGCTTGTGCGGCTCGGTTCGCACCTTCTCCTCCAGCGCGTCGATCTCCTCCCGGCTCAGGAAGGTGAAGTACTTCAGGTACTTCACGACGTCGCGGTCGTCAGTGTTGGCCCAGAACTGGTAGAACTCGTACGGCGTCGTCTTGGCCGGGTCGAGCCAGACGGCGCCGCCGGCCGTCTTGCCGAACTTCGTGCCGTCCGCCTTGAGCATGAGCGGAATCGTCAGGCCAAACACCTTGGCGTCGGGGCCTTCCTTCTTGCGGATGAGGTCGAGTCCGCTCGTGATGTTGCCCCACTGGTCGGAGCCGCCGATCTGCAGTTGGACGTCCTCGTGCCGGTACAGATGCAGGAAGTCGAGCGCCTGCAAAATCTGGTACGAAAATTCGGTGAACGAAATGCCGCTCTCCAGCCGGCTTGCCACGACGTCCTTGGCCAGCATCGTGTTGATGCTGAAATTTTTGCCGTAATCGCGCAAAAATTCGATGACGTTGATCTGGTGCGTCCAGTCGTAGTTGTTGACGAGCCGCACCCGGTTGTCGCCGTCGGTCAGGAACAGCCTCTTCATCTGCGCCGTCAGCGCGTCCACGTTCGCCTGCACTTGCTCCATCGTCAGCAGCGAGCGCTCGGTGGCACGTCCGCTCGGGTCGCCGATCGTGCCGGTCGCGCCGCCGATCAGAATGACGGGGCGGTGTCCCGCGAGCTGGAACCGCTTCATGACGATGAACGGGATCAGATGGCCGACGTGCATGCTGTCGCCGGTCGGGTCGACGCCGCAGTAGAGGGAGATCGACTTGACGCTCGTCAGCTCCCGCAGCCCTTCCGCGTCCGTCTGCTGTTGAATGGCGCCGCGCCATTCCAGTTCGTCCAGAATGTTCATGTGAAGAACCTCTCCTTTTTCCATCGTGTACGAAAAAAAATCGCCCCTTGTCGATAATCGACATAGGGACGATTGGCTCAACCGCGGTACCACCCTGTTTGCGCCGGCCAACAAGCGTCTGGCCGCCGGCGCCGCTCCTCAAGCGAAATATCGTTCGCTCATCCCGCTTGGCGTTACCCAAGATGCTCCGGAGCGTAATTCGCGGTCCTCGTATGTATCAGGTTCCATCGCCCCCTGACTTTCTGGAACAGGGACAAGGCCGCTACTCGGTTCCTTCAACGCATGTCGAATATGAAATTACAGACAGTATAGCCGAACCGGAAAAACGATGTCAAGAATGGTCGGGCGACCTCACGGTTTCAGCCGGTAGCAGACAAAAGCCAGCTTCGTCGAGTCCGGCGACCAGGAGTTGACGTTGAGAGTACCCTGGCCGCCGAACAGGGAGACCAGCGTCCGAAATTCGCCGCCGGCGCTCGGCATCAGGCGAATTTCGACGTTCTTGTTCGCGGGATGGTCGCCGGGCGCGACATCGTCCTTGCGATAGGTAAGATAGGCGACCTGGCGGCCGTCGGGAGAGACGTGCGGGAACCAGTTGTTGCTCTCGTCGAACGTCATCTGCGTCTGCTCGGTGCCGTCGGCGTTCATGCGCCATACCTGCATCAGCCCCGTCCGCACCGAGTTGAACCAGATGTGCCGTCCGTCCGGCGAATATTCGGGCCCGTCGTTCAAGCCGGGCGCGTCGGTCAACCGGGTTTCGACGCCGCCGTTTGCGGGAATCGTGTAAATGTCGTATTCGCCGCCCCGCTCCGCGCAATAGGCCAGGGTGGCGCCGTCCGGCGACCAGCCGTGCAAGTAGCTGGGGGCCAGCGGCGTGACGAGCGTCGGATGGCCGCCCTGCAGAGGAAGCACATAAATGCGGGACTTGCCGTCTTCGTACGTATGATGGCTGACGGCCACCCGCGAGTTGTCGGGCGACAGCACGTGATCGTTGTTGCATCGGTTCGCGAAGCCCGTGTAGATGACGCGGCTCTCATTGGTGGCGAGGTCGAACGCGTACAGCAAGCCGAGGCTGTTGTAGATGAGCCGCTTGCCGTCGCGGGTCCAGTTGGGCGCCTCGATCAGATGATCGAACTCGGCCAGGCGGACGCGCTCTCCGCTGCGCACGTCCACCGTTTCCAGGAAGCTTTGCACATTCCTTCCTTCCATGCGGCGGGGCTCCTTGAATGGGTTCATCGGTTCATCTCCCTAAGCAATCGTTATGCGCGAGGCTTGATGTTTACATTAACGCCCAAATCGTCCTCGCAGTCAACAATGGTCCAGCTGCTGCCGGGATAATAGCCGACCGTCCGCATTTCATAACCCATGCTTGCGAGCTCGCCGACGATCGCGTCGCGCTTGTCGCCCACCTGGAAGCCGAGATGGTGGACGCCGTTGCCGTGCTTGTCGAGGAACTCGCGGAAGGTGCTCTCGTGCTCGTCGGGTTCATGCAGTTCGATGACGAGGGAGCCGACCCGGATGTTGGCGAGTTTGAGGCCGTAATAGGCAGGCTTGCCGCGATAGGTCAGGTCCGGGTTGTGGACGGGCGGTTGCTCGCGAATTTCGGGCACGGGAATGTTGAAAAATCGGGCCCACGTTTCGGCGGCTTTTCGAATGTCCTTGACGACGATGGCGATCTGAATAAATCCGTCGAAGCTGAGGTTGTTTTTCATGAGATTACCATCCTATCCATATATTAACTACTTTTTTCCTTATTGATTAAATATTGAAGATGCTCCTTCATGTGTTCGTCCGCTTGGAAGGCGAACCCGAACGTCTCTTGGATGCGGGACACGTCGATCGGCATGTCTCCGGGGTCCGGCCGCCCCCTGTCTTCCAGCGAGATCCGGCTCTCGGAACCCGCGAGCGTCACCGCCGTTTGCGCGATTTGGGCCCAGGTGCGGAATTGGGTGCTGACGGCGGTGTAACAGCCGCGGTTTAACTCGTCGGAGTGGAGCAGGGCGGTGTGAACTTTGGCCAGGTCGCCGGCCCAGATGAACTGCGTTCCGTCGTTCTTGACGAAGGACATCGGTTCGTTGGCCAGAGCGCTCTTGACCATGTTGACCAGCTTGCGGTCGGGATAGAGAGGACCGCCTTCCACGCACGGATTGCCGAACGTATATCCCGGTCTGACGACATTGGCCTGCAGCCGGTACTGCCGGGCGATCGCCATCAGATACGCTTCCGTCGCGGCCTTGGTGGCGCCGTAGTACGTCGTCGGCGCGATCCGCCCGTCGTCGCGGTGGGGCGCCGAGCCGAAGCTGGCGATGGAAGAGGTGTAGACGATCTTGCCGACGCCCGCCTCGGCAGCCGCCTGAAACAGCCGGACGGACGGCAGCGTCTCGTGGAGCACCGTTTGTTCCGCTGTCCCGTCCAGCCAGGAGAGGGCGACATGAACGCAGGCGTCCTGTCCCTTCAGCCCTTGGGCGATGGCGTGGGTATCGTCCATCGTTCCCTTCACGAATCGAATCCGTTCGTCGCCCGCGAAGCCCGGGACTTTGTCGGGATTGCGGGCGAAAATCGTAATCGTGTGCCCGTGCGACAATAGCTCTTTGACCACATACGAGCCGATGAAGCCGGTTCCTCCGGTAACGAATACGTTCACTTCGACATGGCTCCTTCCCGAGTCATTCTTTGACGCTGCCCATGACAAGCCCGGTCGTGAAATACTTTTGCAGAAGCGGGTAGATGCACAGGATCGGGATCATGGCCAAAAACATCTGCGCCGCTCCCGTCGTGCGGGCGCTGACCAGCGACAAATACTTCGACAGGTTGCCGCTCAGATCGGTGTTGTTGCGCAGAAATTCCTGCGGATTGACGACCACCGTGTGCAAGTAAGACTGCAGCGGGTAGTTCTGGACGGAGTTCATGTAGATCATCCCGTCGAACCAGCTGTTCCAATGGTCGACGAACGAGAACAGCGTCACCGTCGCAATCGTGGGCGCCGAGACCGGAAGGACGACGCGGACCAGCGTCTGAACGTGGTTCGCGCCGTCGATGTATGCGGCTTCCAGCAGTTCCTTCGGCAGGCTGCGCATATAGTTCATCACGACCAGCATGCTGAAGACGGGGAGCGCCCCCGGCAGGACGAGTGACCAGACGGAATCGATCAGGCCGGTATTTCTCACCATCATGTACGTCGGAATCAAGCCGGCGTTGAACAGGATGGTCACCACGAAAAACCAGGAGAACGCGGTGCGGGCCCGGAATTCCCGCTTCGACTTGGAGAGCGGGTACGCGGTCAGGACGATGAGCAGCAGATTGACCGGCACGCCGATTGCGGTCCGCTTGATCGAGACGAGCAGCGACAGGATGAATTTGGACGTGTTCATGATGAATTTGTACGACACCGTCGTGAATCCGACCGGGATGAAGCCGACTTCTCCGGCGGCGACCGCCGTCTTGTCGGAGAACGAGACGGCCAGCAGGTTGACGAACGGAGCGATGCAGATCAAGGCCACGACCAGCAGGAAGACCGTGTTGCCGGCGACGAACAGTTTGCGCGGGATCGAAGATCTTATCTTCATGGTTCCGTCCTCCGCTAGAAGACTCTGTATCCGGTGAACTTGTCGGCCAGATAGTAGGACGCGACGATGAACACGAGCGATACCGCCGACTTGAACAAGCCCGCCGCCGTGGACAGCGAATATTGCGCCTGCTCGATGCCCAGCCGGAACACGAACGTATCCAGAATGTCCCCGGTCGAGTAGACGACGGGGCTGTACATGTTGTAGATCTGGTCGAAGCCCCCGTTCAGAATGTTCGCGAGGCTGAGCACGCTCATCAGCACGACGATCGAAGAGATGCCGGGCAACGTGATGTGCCAGGTCTGCCGCCAACGGTTGGCGCCGTCGATCACGGCGGCTTCGTACAGGGCGGGCGAGATGCCGGTGAGCGAAGCCAGGTAGATGACCGAGCCGAACCCGAACGACTTCCAGATGTCGGTCACGATCATCGTAGCCGGAAACGCATGCGGATCGCCGAGAAAAAATATCGGCTTCATGCCGAGCTTGGTCAGCAGAACGTTGACGAAGCCTTCGCTCGGCGACAGGAGATTGATCAGGACGCCGGACAGGATGACCCACGACAGGAAATACGGCAAATAGACCAGCGTCTGGAAGATTCGCTTCGCCAGCAGGTTGCGGACTTCGTTCAATAGCAGCGCGAACACGACCGGAACGATGATGCCTCCGACCATCTTGCCGAAGGCGATGACGACCGTGTTGCGGATGACCGGCCAGACGTTGGGCATCGAGAACAGCGTGTCGAAATTTTTCCAGCCGACCCAGGTTTGATGCCCGAACAAGCCTTTCGCCGGAACGAATTTTTGGAAGGCGATGATGACGCCGGCCATGGAGCCGTAACTGTAGATCGCGACCAGCACGACGGCGGGAAGCAGCATCACGTACAACGGCAACTCTCTCCACACTTTGTCTTTTCGCTTCAGTCTGGCCAACAACGGCGATTCGCCCCCTTTATGACGCCGGATACATTTTGTCGAGCTCGTCGAGCGTCTCCTGGCCGCCCGCCTTCAGCCACTGCTGCACGTACGTGTCGAAATAGTCGACCGGCTTGGCGCCGGTGATGATGTCGGTGAAAGCCGTGATCGTCAGCGTGTCCAGCGAAGCGGCGTTCGTCAGCCACACGTCGGGGCGCTGGATGCCGAGCACGCTCTGCACGATCGCATGGTCGGGAATGTACTTGTTCAGCACGATCGGCAACGAGCCTTCCTTGGACATCTGACCCCAGGTGCCGAAGGCGTTGTCGTCGTTCTTCATCGATCCGTTCTCGAAACCGACCACGTAATCGTACAACGGCTTCGCGGCCGGGGGAAGACCGTCGGAAGAACCGGCGTCAAGCGCTTTCAGCACATCGGCCGCATACACTTCGCCCGGCTGGTCGATGTAGACGGGAGAGAGTCTGTATTGCTCATCCGCCCAATATTTGAGATAGTCTTCCTTCGTCGAATAGTTGACCGTCTGATCGTACAGATTGAGGATCTTGATCACGGCCTCGGGATGCTTGTAATTCGCGCTGACCATCGTCATCTGGCCGACGGCGTTGCTCTCGATGCCGATCTTGTAGTCGTAGCCGGGCTCGGTCGGAATCGGATACGGATGCACGATGACGCCGTCTTTCTTGTAAACGTTGTTGTAAGGATACCAGGTGCCCCAGTTGCTGCCGTAAGCCATGCCGATCTTGCCGCTCGTGATGTCTTCGACGAGCGCGGATTCGTCCTTGGTGGTGAACTCCTTGTTGATCAAACCTTGCTTGTACATGTCGGCGAGAACGGCAAGCGCTTTCTTCATGTTCGGTTGAATCCAGGCAAACGTCATTTTGCCTTGCTCGTCGCGATAGAACACGCTCTCGTCGCGTCCCGGCACTCCGAAGGCGGACACGAGGCCGAGAATGCTGCCGTGGTTTTGGCGGATGAGGTCCTTGTTGAGCGCCAGCCCGTAGGTGTCCCCGTTGATGCCGTTGCCGTCCGGGTCGCCGGTGGCGAACTTCCTGGCCAGCTCAACCATCTCCTCGATCGTCTTCGGAGGCTGGGAGTTGGTGTTCTTCAGCCAGTCGTCGCGAATCCACAGGAACGGAGCTTCGTGGAAGTTGTCGTTCATGCGCGGGATCGCATACAGCTTGCCGTCGATCGTGGCCCCTTTGAACGAATCGGCGAACCGGGTCGCGTATTCTTTGACGGAGTCGGTCGCGTACCGATTGAACACGTCGGTGAGATCGGCGAGCTGTCCGTTCTGCGCCAACTGGAGAAAGACGTTGGCGTCTTGCGTCTTGAACACGTCCGGCAGATCCCCCGAAGCGATGACGGCGTTCAGCTTGTTCTTGTAGGCGTCGGTGCTGCTGTCGGCGGTGAAGGACACTTTCAGGTCGATGTTCAGCTTGTCTTTGATCAGGCGGCTCCAGCGGTTGTTGTCCCAGGTGTCCCCGTCCAGAAGCTTGGATGCGGCCGCCGTTTGAATGGCCCACGACATCGTGATCGGCTGCTCGTACTTGGCAAGAGGGTCCGCCGGCTCCTGGGCGCTGCTGCTCGGGCTTTGCGCGCTTGGCCCGGCGCTGTCCGCATCGGAGTTGGTGGTTGCGCTTTCACATGAGGTAAGAATCAATACCGCAAGCAAGCCTGCCGCCGCATGGGGCAGAACGTTTCCGGTAGTTTTCTTTTTCACTGCCTGCTCCTCCTATCTTGACTTGATCGGGGCCCCGTTCCTTGACGGTTCCCCCTTCGGGGCCAAGGGTAAGCCCCCCCTTGTGGAGCGCTTGCGCGATCGAACCTGCATATGGAACTTCAACATGTCGACCGGATTCGCCATTCCTCCCTTCCGCCTTTGTAAACGCGCGTTTATTTATGCCGAAAATTTTTTGCCCGCGGAAGCTTGCGATTTCGCCGGGCGACGGCAAGCGCCCGAGAAACCGTGAACGCGTGTTTACCACTTCGGCGATAAACGCGCGTTCCACTCGATGTATCGCTGTAAACGCGCGTTCCTTGAACCCATCATACAAATTTGTAAAACCGCTGTCAATCGTTTCTTTGGCGCTTCCGCCAAGTTATCCGCCCGGCCAAGGCTCGACCGCTCGGACGGACTTTTTCCTGAAGATCAGAATGAAGGTTGCGGCGCCGTAAATCGCCAATATCGCGATCAAGGCGCGAATCAACCAGGCGACGTCGGGGGCGAACAGGCCGATCGACCGCCAAGGTATGCCGATGCTGCGGGAAAAGAGCGGAATCAGCGCAACGGCCAAAGCGACGGCGACAACGGCGGTCAGCAGCCATATCTTCCGGCTCGATCCCGCTTTGCGCTTCATTCGCATCAGGCCGAGAACGGCGAGCACGGCAATCAGAAGGACCGTCCCCAGCAAAATCCATTGGGGCGTATGATCCATTGCCGCCAGATTCGGCTCCGTCCCGTCCAGGATCGAACGGACGCCGTTCATCAGACTTAAATACGGAACGGCTTCCAATTCATGATACTTGTTGGTCAACAGAACGGCCCCCCAATCGCGCTCGGGCATAAAGAAGATTTCCGCCCGGTAATCGGGTGTGGCTCCCACATGAAAAGGGTATTGTTCATCGTTCCAGGCGGAGAACCGCCAACCGAAACCGTAAGGATTGCCGTCCGCGGGAGGCGATGCCAGCAGCTTCCGATTCTGATCGGTTAACACGGGACCGCCGTACAGCATGAACTTCAAAAACTGAACCAGATCGTTGGCGCTCGCGGCGATATAGCCGTACGGCGCTCCCGAGTCGTCGTACAATCCGCCGCTCTTGACCGGCCGTCCGAACCACGATTGGTAGCCGGGCACGAGGCCTTTGCCGACGGCGCCGGCATAATCGGCGGCAGCACCGTTCATGCCGAGCGGCGCAAAGATGCGCGATTCCATAAACCTGGCAAACGGCTGCTTCGATACGGCTTCAACGATGGCGCCCAGCAGCAAATAGTTGGCCGAGTTGTACTCGTAAACTTCGCCGGGAGCGTGGCTTAAGGACACTCCGCTCAACTTGCGCACCGCTTGAGCGATCGCATCCTCGCCCCGGGCGGGGCGGTCGGTGACGGCCAATCCGGCGAATTCGCCGATTCCGCTCGTTTGCTCCAACAATTGGCGGACCGTTATCGCTTTGTCCTCGATCGTATGGTACTTGAATTCGGGAATGTAGGTGTCGATCGGTTCGTCGAGCTTCAAGCGGCCGTCCTGCACCAGCGTCATGACGGCGAGCGCGGTCAACGGTTTGCTGACCGAGCCGATCAGGAAAGGAGAATCCGACGTGACGGGCTTCCCGTCGCTCATAGTTCCCCAGTTTTTCCGATAAACGATCTCACCCTTCTGAAGCACGGCCAGCGACGCGCCCGGGATATGGTAACGATCCAACGCTCGGTCCATAAAGCCGGTGATTTGCGCATCCAAGTTCGCGGCTCCCGGTTCCGCCGCGGACACTTGGCAGGGAAGCAGCATGAGGAGCATGAAAAGGACGATGGCGATCTTCTTCATCAGGTTTCCCCTCTCCTTAAATAGGCATCGAGGCATTCCAGCAACACTTGATAGGCGCCATCGAGATCGAACCGATCGTCGAGTATTTTTTGCAGCGCCAGACCGTCGAAGCAGGCGAGCAGGACGCCGGCGAGAGCATCCGCAGTTGCAGGTTGAACCGCCAGATGCGTTAGCGGTTCGGACAAGCTGTCTCTTCCGCTGCGGAGGATGGCCGCCGCTTCTTGCTTCAAGCGGTCATTCTTCAAAGCCAACGAATAGATTTCGTAGCGCCAGCGATACCAGTCGGGATTGGACTCGGCGCGGGATTTGATTTCCAGCAGCACCTTGGCCGGGGTGAGGGAATCGTCGTTCCGCCATCCGTCATATTGGATTTGGTATTGTTTTTGCACCTCGTTCTGCACGGAGATCAGCAGATCTTCCTTGCTCTTGAAGTAATAGTGGACCAGACCGGCCGTAATGCCCGCTTCCTGGGCAATGTCTTTGACGGAAGCATTCGCATACCCCTTGTTGACGAAGACGTTGTAGGCCGCATCGATAAGCTGCATTCTTTTGTCCTGAGCGCTCATCCTCATTTCACCCCTTATTTTTAATTGGTCGACCAACCAATTTTATTCTAGCGCGCGATCCCAAGCAAGCGCCATTCGGAAATTCGGTATTGACGAAGTTTGACCGATTGGTTTAATTTATAACCAGGAGGTCTAAAATCTGATGCAGAAGTCACTTACGCGCACCCAACAAGCCAGGCGCGAAGATATCGTGAGCGCCGCGATTGCCGTCATCCATCGCGATGGCTGCGCCGCCGCATCCGTTGATAAAATCGCCAAGGAAGCGAAGACGAGCAAGAGCACCGTTCTGTATCACTTCAAGACGAAGGAAGCCATTTACGACGAGGTGGTGCTCACGCTCTTTCGGAAAGGCGCCGCCTATATGACCGATCGAATCGCGGCGGCCGGGACTTATCGCGACAAGCTCCGCGCCTATTTGCGCTCGAACCTGCAGTTCATCGCCGAACATGCCGCCCATGTCAGCGCCGTTCACCGGATCATGGAAAACGGCGGACCCGGCAGCGACGGCTCCGATCCGGTCACGCCGCTTGCCGCGCTATTGTCAGCCGGCCAGCAAGCGGGCGAGTTCGGTTCCTTCGATCCGACGGTGACGGCGCTCGTCATTCGTGCCGCGATCGACGGAGCCTCATACCGCTTTACAACGCGTACGGATTTGGACTTCAACCGCTACATCGACGAGACCGTACAGCTTTTCGACAAAGCGACTGCGGCGTCCACCTGACGACAGAAAGGAAGTTTAGGATGGATAAAAAGTTGACTGCCGACCGCGCGAATTCGCAGAAGTCGTCACCGGTATCCCATCTGGTCAGAAAGCTGATCGGCGCCTATCTCGCGATCAGCTGCCTGACCGTCGCGGCGATCATCGTTTTGTCGTTGGTCGCTCCCGACCAGGTGAACTCGAACGCCTGGGTGCGCGGCATCATTGTCGCGATGACGTCCGTCCTGACGTTCGTCTTTGCGACTCGGGCGGCCGCCGGCAAACCGCGGGCGTTGCTGCGGTTGCGCATCGTCGTGGTCGTCTTGCTCATCGCGTTCACCGCCGTGCTTATCTTCCTGCCCTTGCCGGTCTGGATGAAGGCGGAACAGTCCGTTTGCTGCGCCTTGCTCCTCATGACCGCCGTTCTTATCTTTCGGCGCTAGTTGCCCACGCAACAGAAGAGGATGCATCCGGCGAGCCTCCCCAGCAGCCCGCGAGATGCATCCTCTGTTCATGCCAAGCAACCGTTTCACCGCTTCGCCTTATAAAATTCGTGATACAGCTTCATCAGCGCCCGCTTCTCGATGCGGGACACGTAGGAGCGGGAGATGCCGAGCTCGCGGGCGATTTCCCGCTGCGTCCGCTCGTCGCCGCCGCCGTCGAGGCCGAACCGGCCGCGGATCACTTCCTGCTCGCGCTCGTCCAAAATGTCGAGATTGCGGTAAATTTTGCTTTTCTCGATCTTGAGCTGCACTTTGTCGACGACTTCGTCGGGCTCGGTGCCGAGAATATCTTGCAGCGTAATCTCGTTTCCCTCTTTGTCCGTGCCGATCGGATCATGCAGCGAGACGTCCTTCTTCGTCTTCTTTAGCGACCGCAGATGCATCAAAATTTCGTTCTCGATGCACCGCGCCGCGAACGTTGCCAGCTTCGTGCCTTTGTTCGGCTGGAAGCTTTCGATCGCTTTGATCAGGCCGATCGTGCCGATGGAGATCAGATCTTCCAGGTCTTCACCGGTGTTGTCGAACTTCTTGACAATATGCGCAACCAGCCGCAAGTTGTGCTCGATCAGCAGGTTGCGGGAACGGGGGTTTCCTTCCGCCATGCGCTGAAGGTGAAGAGCTTCTTCCTCGTCGGTCAGCGGCTGCGGGAACGCGTTGTTCTTGACGTAGGAAACGAGCAGCGACAACTGCTTCAGAAACAACGCGATCGCGGTAAATAATCCGGGCACTTGAAGATCACCTCCGTTGAATGGATCGGTTGCGCGAGAGGAAACATTACCATTCTATGTGGGTGAACGCCTATTCGTGCCTGTACGGAAGCGGGCGAAAAAAGGCCCCGGTTCCCGCTGCGACTTGCGTACGGCCGTCCGCTTGGATTAAGCTGGTGACAGATGATCTGTAAAAGGAGGAGTTTCAGTTTATGGCGGAATCCTTGAACGCTGCTGCTTCCGGCACGTACGCCATCGGCGGCGACATGCCGGTGGTCCGTCTCGGCTTCGGAGCGATGCAATTGACCGGGCCGGGTGTCTGGGGAGACCCCCGCGATCCGGAAGAAGCGGTGCGGGTGCTGCGGCGGGCGGTCGAGCTCGGCGTTACGCTGATCGACACGGCCGATTCGTACGGTCCGTTTGTCGCGGATTTGCTCATCAGGAAGGCGCTGCATCCTTACAAGGACGGCTTGGTCATCGCCACGAAGGCCGGCCTGACGCGGGCCGGCCCGAACGACTGGCGTCCGGTCGGCCGTCCGGAATATTTGCGCCAGCAGGTCGAACTGAACTTGCGCCACCTCGGCCTGGAGCGGATCGATCTGTTGCAGCTTCACCGCATCGATCCGAAGGTGCCGCTGGAGGAGCAGGTCGGGGAGCTAGCGCTCTTGCAGAAGGAAGGAAAAATCCGGCACATCGGCCTCAGCGAAGTGAGCGTGGAGCAGCTGCAGGCCGCCGGGAAAGTCGCCAAGATCGCCTCGGTGCAAAATCTGTACAACCTCGCCAAGCGGGACGCCGAACCGGTGCTTGCGTATTGCGAGAACAACGGGATCGCCTTCATCCCGTGGTTCCCGCTCGCAACCGGCGCCCTGGCGAAGGCGGGCGGTCCGCTGGACGGCCTGGCCCAGCGCCTCGGCCGGACGCCGTCCCAGCTGGCGCTCGCCTGGCTGCTCAAGCGGTCGCCGGTCATGCTGCCGATTCCCGGCACTTCCAAGGTCGCGCACCTGGAGGAAAATGTAGCGGCGGCGGGCATCGAGCTTAGCGATGCCGACTTCGCCGCGCTGACGCAGGCGGTATAAGGCAAGGAAGCGGCCCCGAACGCTGTCGTCCCCGCAGGGCGAGGCTTGCGTTCGGGGCCGCTTCGCTTGGGGGGACGAACCGCTTCGCCGGGTTCCGTCCGCCACGCGCGTGCGTTAGGACCAGAATGCGGTTTCCGCCGCCGCACGGTCGTTGAACGACATGTGGCCGCCGTGGCTTGGGCCGCTATGGAAGCCCGTGTTGTACGACCATTGCATCAGGATCTCGATCTGCCGCAGCTGCGATTCGTCCAGGCCGCAGCGTTGTTGAAGCCACGCCAGTTCCGCCTTCATGTCCCCGATAAAAAATTTTCGCCTCTCCGTCTTGCCCTGTTCCGCATCCGGCAACCCTTCTCGCCTCCTTCGGGTTCGCTTGCTTCCAGTATTCCCCGTTCGGCGGTCCGGCAACATAGTTCTCCCCGATTTGGCAAATAATGAACCGGACACCGACGGAGTGACAGGAGGAAAGGGGTATTCGCCATGGCTACCAAAGAAGCGCAGAGCGGAAAATCCGCGTACAAACCGCTGTCGATGTCTCCCAAGGAGTACAAGGCGTTCGCCAAAAGCCGCGAGCCTTCCCGCTCCGTGTTCCGGAACTGCCTGCGGGCGTTCCTCGTCGGAGGCGCGATCTGCCTGTTGGGCCAGGGGGTTCAGCAGTTTTTCATGACCGTCTTCCATATGAGCGAGAAGGAGGCGGGCAATCCGACCGTCGCCGTCATGATCATCGTGTCGGTCGTGCTGACCTGCCTGGGCGTATACGACAAGATCGCCCAATGGGCCGGGGCGGGGACGGCCGTGCCGGTGACCGGGTTCGCCAACTCGATGAGCTCGGCGGCGATCGAGCACCGCAGCGAAGGGCTCGTGCTCGGCGTCGGCGCGAACATGTTCAAGCTGGCCGGGTCGGTCATCGTGTTCGGCGTGGTGGCGGCTTTCGTCATCGGCATCATTTACTGGCTGTTCGGGCTGGAGGGGTGAGAGCGGATGCGTCAAGGGGAGCGCACCTGGGTGTTCCCGACGCCGCCGGTCATCGTGTCCACCGGCACGGTCGTCGGTCCGGACGAAGGAGCGGGGCCGCTCGCGGCCGACTTCGACCTGGTTCATCCCGACCTGGAGATCGGGCAGCCGTCGTGGGAGAAGGCGGAGCGGGCGCTGATGGAGCAGGCGTCGGACATTGCCGCGAGCAAAGCGGGTCTGGCCAAAGGGCAAATTCAGTACTACGTCGGCGGCGATCTGCTCAACCAGATCATCAGCAGCACGTTCGCCGCCCGCACGTTCGGCGCGCCGTATCTCGGCGTGTTCGGCGCCTGCTCGACGTCGATGGAGTCGCTGGCGATCGCTTCGCTGATCGTCGCTTCCGGCGCGGGCGATTGCGCGATGGCGGGGACGAGCAGCCACAACTGCACGGCCGAGAAGCAGTTCCGCTACCCGACGGAATACGGCTCGCAGAAGCCGCCGACCGCCCAGTACACGGTGACGGGGGCGGGAGCGGCGATCGTGGCCCGGCACGGGGACGGGCCACGCGTCACCGCCGCGACGATCGGGAAGATCGTCGACCTGGGGATCAAGGACCCGTTCAACATGGGCGCCGCGATGGCGCCGGCCGCCGTCGACACGATTCAGGGCCACCTGCAGGACATGGGCCGCGAGCCTGGCGATTACGACCTGATCGTAACCGGGGACCTGGCCGGCGTGGGGCACCCGATCGCCGCCGACCTGTTGCAGCGGAACGGCGTGCCGATGGAGCGGACGACGTTCCGCGATTGCGGCCTCATGATCTACGACGTCGCCAAGCAGAAGGTGCAGGCGGGAGGCAGCGGCTGCGCCTGTTCCGCGGTCGTCGCTTACGGGCACTTGCTGAAGCGGATGAAGCAGGGCGAACTGAAGCGGATTCTCGTCGTGGCCACCGGATCGCTGCTCAGCCCGCTGTCGTACCAGCAGGGGGAGACGATCCCTTGCATCGCCCACGCCGTTTCGATCGAGGCGTGAACCTGACCATCTCATTCCGGAAAAAGGAGGCGTTAAGGACGCTATGCAGTATTTGTGGGCTTTTCTCGTGGGAGGCGGCATCTGTCTGATCGGGCAGCTTCTGTTCGACGTCGCCAAGCTGACGCCGGCGCACACGATGGCGCTGCTCGTCGTCGCGGGCGCGGTCGCCGACGGGCTCGGCTTGTACGAGCCGCTGATCAAGTTCGCCGGCGCCGGCGCCACCGTGCCGATCACCAGCTTCGGCAACGCGCTCGTGCACGGCGCGCTGAGCGAGCTCAAGCGGGACGGCTGGATCGGCGTCATCACCGGCATCTTCGAGGTGACGAGCGCCGGCATCTCGGCGGCGATCATCTTCTCGTTTCTCGCCGCGCTGGTCGTCAAGCCGAAGGGCTGAAGCCCGCTTTTTCCCGGTTGCCTGTTGTCCGCCCATAACTTACCGATCTCTCTCCAAAGCCTGCCGCTTTGCGGTTTGGCTTTTTTTCTAGCGAAGTTTGGAGAATTGCAAAATTTACGGTCCCCTCCAATATCAGGTATAATAGAAGAAGCGCCGTTTCGGCAAGGATTCCGGCCGGGCGGGCCCGCTTCGGACAAGGGGTGCGCGGCGCTTCGGCCGCTGGCCAAGATTCCATAGGAGGAGACAAACATGGAACAACAGCAAGCCATGCAATTGTTGGAACTCATTCGAAAAAACGTGGAATCTTGCATATACGGAAAAAAAGAGGAAGTCGCCTGGGTTCTGACGGCGCTAGTCGCCGGCGGCCACGTGCTCATCGAGGACGTGCCGGGAACCGGCAAGACGCAGCTCGTCAAGGCGCTCGCCCGCTCGATCGGCGGCGTGTTCCACCGCATTCAATGCAATCCGGATCTTCTTCCTACCGATATAACCGGCGTCTCTATCTATCATCCGAAACAGGAGCAATTCGTGTTCCGCCCCGGACCGATCATGGCGAACGTCCTGCTCGCGGACGAGATCAACCGCGCGACGACCAAGACGCAATCGGCGCTGCTCGAGGCGATGGAGGAGCGCCACGTTACGGTCGACGGCGTCACGTATCCGCTGCCGCAGCCGTTCCTCCTGTTCGCGACGCAAAATCCGATCGAATTCGAAGGAACGTACAGCCTGCCGGAAGCGCAGCTCGACCGGTTCCTGATGAAGATTTCGATCGGCTATCCGGACGAAGCGTCCGAGCGCAAGCTGCTGCTCGAGCCGAGCGCCGCCCGCTCGGCGGAATCGCTGGCCGCCGTGGCCGACATCGCGGACGTGCTGGCGCTTCAGCAGCTGGCGGCCACCGTCCATCTGGAAGGCAGCGTGGCCGACTATCTGCTCGCCCTGATCCGCGGCACCCGCCGGCATCCGGCGGTGCTGCTCGGAGCGAGCCCGCGCGCGGGCGTGGCGATGGCGGCGTGCGCGCGCGCCTACGCGCTGCTGCAGCGGCGGTTGTTCGTGCTGCCCGACGACGTCAAGGCGGTGGCGCCGCTGGTGCTCGGGCACCGGCTGCATCTGCGCTCGGAAGCGCGCATGCGCGGGGTGGACGCGGCGACGGTGCTGCAGGAGGTCATGCGCCAAATTCAGGTGCCGGTCGGATTGGAGCGGTGACGATGGGCAAGCTTTGGTTCGCCAAAGTCGGCTGGTGGTGCGCCGCCCTTTACCTGCTGTCATTATGCTTCGTCGTGTTCCAGGGCGGCAAAACGTCGCTCATGCTGTTCGTCATGCTCAACGCGCTCGGCCTCTACTTGCTGCTCGGCCGCTGGAGCGGCATCGGACAGGTGCAAGGGCTGCGCACGCTGGAAGGGGCGGCGGCCGGATTGTCCACCGTTACCGCCGGCGCGCGCTTGCGCGTGAAGCTGCAGGTCCACATTCCCGGCTACTGGCCGCTGCCGTACGTGATCGTCCGGGAGCGGCTGACGCGGACGTCCGGCTCGGATTCGCAAGATTACGAGCTGTCGTTCGTGCCGGATTACCGGCGGAGGGGGACGATCGAATACGAGACCGCTCCGCTGCGCCGCGGCCGCTACGTTTTCCAGCAGACGAGCTGCTCCACCCGCGACATCTTCGGCCTGTTCGAGCACCACGGAGCATTCGAGCAGCCGCTGGAAATCCGGGTGGCGCCGCGCGTGCTGCCGCTGCGCGACTGGCGCTTGCTGCGCAAGTCGCGGGTCGGCGCCGTGCAGCAGAAGGTCGCCTCGATCCGCTCGCGGGAGACGACGCAGATCGACGGGGTGCGGGAATTTTTGTACGGCGACCGGCTCTCGCGCATCCATTGGAACGCGACCGCCCGAACGGGAGAATGGAAGTCGAAGGAATACGAGCGGGAGGCGCTTCCCCGCTTCGTGCTCGTGCTGGACCGCCGGGCGGCCGCGTACTCGTCCCCGGAGCAGTTCGAGCTCGCCGTCTCGGCGACGGCGTCGCTCGTCGATCTCGCGGTCCGGCTGAACATGCCGGTCGGCTTCCTGTCGGCCGGGCGCGAGCGGCTCTGGTTCGGCGTCGGCCGGCAAAGCGGAACCCGCGAGGAAGTGATGGACCATCTGATCGACGCGGAAGCGGACGGAGCGGGCTCGCTGGGCGAAGCGCTCGGCGAGGCGTCTGAACGGTTCGAGCCCGGCGCGTATTTGATTCTCGTCAGCCCGCTGACCGAGGAGGACGTCGCCGGCGCGTTCGAGACGCTGGAAGCCCGCCGGCAAGTCGCCAGCCACGTTCACATTGCCGGCCGCTTCCCGGAGCAGGCGGAGCGGGCGGTGCTGGAGCGGTGGCGCAAGCTGCTGCTGGCCAAGGGCTGGGATCTGATCTCGATCTCCCGGCTGGAAGACCTGCTGCAAGCGACGGAGGTGGGAACGGCATGAAGGAAGCGGCGTTCGGCCCTCTTCGCCGCCGGCGCGAAGGGATGCTCTGGCGGAAGATCGTTCCGGAGCGGTTGCACCGCATTTTCGCCCTGATCCTGATGCTGCAGCTGATCCAGGTGTTCCGATCCTATTGGTGGCCGGAGACGTATCATATCGTTTACGCCGCATTGGCGGTGTACGGGGTTACCGAGCTGCTGTTCACCCGCGCTTGGGCCGCCCGTCTCTCGCTGCAGGCCGCCGGCATTGTCGTCTCGACGCTTGCGTTTACGCCGGTGCAATGGTACGGCTGGCCGGAACGGTGGCGGGACTGGGGGGAAGCGAGGCGGTTCTTCGTTCTGCACGCCGGGCAGCTTCATCCTTTCGTCGAGCTGGCGGCCGGCACGCTGCTGGCGACGCATGTGATCGCCGCCTGGGCGTCGACGAAGGGCAGGCTCATCTCCCTCGTGCTCGTCACGGTCATCGGGCTGGCGGTCGTCGATTCGTTTTTCCCGCTTGAGCTTTGGCGCAATATCGCCTGGTCGGTCCTCTCCGGCCTCGGCTGGCTCGTCGTCCTGCACTTGCGGCAATTGAAGGAGCGGCATTACGACAGTTGGAACGCGTTGGCCGAGAGGCCGCTCGAGCTGTTGCTGCCGGCGGTCGTCGTCATCGGCGTCATGATCGCGCTCGGCATGATGATGCCGCGGGCGCCGGTGCTGCTGGAGGACCCGTATACGCTGTGGATGAAGGCGCAGAACAAGGAAGTGTCCGGCCTGGGCGGAGAAGGCGGCTTCCTCATTACCGGCTCCGACGTCTCGTCGGGAAGCGCGGCTTCATCCAAGTCCGGCTACGGCCGCAACGACTCGCAGATCGGCGGCGGCTTCCAGTTCGATTATTCGCCGGTCATGGAAGTGACCACGACGCAACGGTCGTATTGGCGCGGCGAGACGAAGGCGGTTTACACGGGCAAAGGCTGGACCGACCGCAAGGGGGCGGAGACGGTCCCGGCGGACGTCGGCGCGGCCGAGCCGTTTCCGCTGGACCCGTCGTTCGGCGACGGGACGGACGGCTACCGCAAGGTGGAGCAGACGGTCAAGATGATCCGCAAGGACAGGGTGCCGGTGCTGTTCGGCGCGGGGCCGATCAGCGGCGTGCAGGAGATCGCCGGCGGCGGCGCGGGCGGCGCAAGGCTGTACTGGAATCCGGAGGAATGGGAGCTGCGGTTCCAACGGCCGTCGCAGGTGGAGTCGTACACCGTCGTGTCCGAGGTGCGGGAGCTTGACGAGAACAAGCTGCGGCAGCTTCCGGCCGTTCCGGCGGACGGGAAAACGTCGATCGACCTGTCGCCCTACCTGCAGTTGCCCGATTCGCTGCCGGCCCGCGTCGGAGAACTGGCGAAGCAGGTGACGGAAGGCGCGGCCGACGATTACGACCGGCTGAAAAAGCTGGAGTCCTACTTGCAGACGACGTATCCGTACACGAACACGCCGGACACGTCCAAGCAGAAGAGCAAGGACATCGTCGACGCCTTCCTGTTCGAAATCAAGGAAGGCTACTGCGACTACTATTCGACCGCGTTCGTCGTCATGGCGAGGACGCTCGGCCTGCCGGCCCGCTGGGTCAAAGGCTACGCGACCGGCGTCAATCCGCAGGACGAGGAACGGGCCAGGTACGGGGCTCCGGCCGACCCGAACGGGGCGGGTACGTACACGGTGCGCAACGCCGACGCTCACTCGTGGGCCGAAGTTTATTTCGAAGGCTACGGCTGGGTGCCGTTCGAGCCCACCTCCGGCTTCAGCATCCCGCTGCCGACGCCGCAGAACGAGCCGGCGCCGGTCGACGTGCCGGCCGTGGCGACGCCGGAGACCGAGCCGGAAGCGGTCGAGCCGGCCGCCGCGGACATTCGGACGCCCGTGGCCGTATCCGCGGCCGCCGCGGCCATCGTGCTGGCGGCTGTCGTCCTGTTCCTTAATCGCCGCCGGCTGGCCGATTCGTGGCGGCAGTTCCGCCATCGCGGCACGACGCCCAACCAGCGCATCGTCCGGGAGATGGAGCGGTTCGTCGCCTGGATGCAGCGCCGCGGGCTCAAGCGCAACCGCCACGAGACGCTGCGCGAGACGTTCGCAAGCTGGAGCAGCCGGTTCGGCTCGCTCAGGCACGATCTGGAGGGCGCCCTCGAGCAGTTCGAGGCGGCCCGGTACAGCGGCGCCAGCGGCGACGAGGAGGCGTACGAGCGGTTCTCGCAAACGGTCGAAAGGATTCGTAAAGCCTTGTAATCAAGCGGGAAAGCTCGCCAGGCGGAGCTTTCCCGCTTTTTGCAAGGAACCGTGCGGTGTGGTATATTTTGTTCATCATTCATTAGACAGGGGATCAATCGGTTATGTTCCAAAGGCTGTTGCCGGATCAACTCGTCAACACCGTCTACGATATCGATTTGGACGCCCTCAAGGCGCGCGGCATCCGGGGGATCATCACCGATCTGGACAACACGCTCGTCAGCGCGCGCACACCGCTGGCGACGCCGGAACTGACAGCCTGGCTGGAGAAGGTGAAGCAGGCGGGGTTTGGCGTCGTCGTGCTGTCCAACAACAACAGCGAGCGGGTTGCCCGGTTCGCCGAACCGCTCGGCATTCCGTACATACCGGCGGCGCGCAAGCCGATGTCCGGCGCGTTCCGGCGCGCCCTCGCCGCGCTCGCGCTGGAGCCGCGGCAGGCGGCCGTTGTCGGCGATCAGATGTTGACGGACATCTTCGGCGGCCGCCGCCTGGGGCTGCATACGATTCTGGTGACGCCGATCGCGCCGGGGGAAGAAGGACTCGGCACGAAGATCAACCGGCGAATCGAGAAGATCGCCCTGTCCCGCCTGCGCAAGCGCGGGCTGTGGCCGAAGGAGGAGCGCTGAACGTGTCACAATCGAACTTGGCGGCGCGCCGATGCGGCGGATGCGGCATCACGATCCAGACGGAAGACGCAAAGCGTCCGGGCTACGTCCCGCCGGCCGCGCTGGAGCGGGACCCGGTCGTCTGCCAGCGCTGCTTCCGGATCAAAAATTACAACGACGCGTCTTCGGTCGCCATCGACCAGGACGATTTCCTGCGCATGCTCGGAGGCATCGCCCAGACCCGCTCGCTCGTCGTCCACATCGTCGACCTGTTCGACTTCGAAGGCAGCCTGATCTCGGGCTTGCAGCGTTTCGTGGGCAGCAATCCCGTCTTGCTCGTCGTCAACAAGATCGACCTGCTGCCGCGCGTGACGAACTGGAACCGGCTGCGCAACTGGGTGCAGAAGCAGGCGAAGGCGAACGGTCTCAGGGCCGCCGACGTCCTGCTGTGCAGCGCCCGCCGCAACATCGGCTTCGACCGCGTCGTCCGAACGATCGGGGATCTGCGCCAGGACCGCGACGTCTACGTCGTCGGAGCGACGAACGTCGGCAAGAGCACGCTGGTCAACCGGCTGATCGCCGACTACAGCGATCTTCACCGCGAGCTGACCGTGTCCCGCTACCCGGGAACGACGCTGGACGCGGTGCACATTCCGCTGGACGACGGCCGCAGCATCATCGACACGCCGGGCATCGTCTACCCGTTCCGGCTGTCGGAGATCGTTCCGCGGACCAGCCTGCCGGCCGTCGTGCCGGAGAAGCCGTTCAAGCCGGTGACGTATCAACTGGATGCGCGGCAGACGCTCTTCTTCGGCGGACTGGTCCGGTTCGACTTCACGGAGGGCGAGCATCAATCGTTCACCGCTTACGTCTCCGGCAGCCTGCCGATTCACCGCACGAAGCTGGAGCGGGCCGACGAACTGTACGAACGGCACAAGGGCGAGATGCTGTTTCCGCCGTCGAAGAGCGAGCTGGCCGACATGCCGCCCTGGACGCGGCACACGCTGCGCATCAAGCCCGGGGCCGACGTGGACGTGTTCGTGTCGGGGCTCGGCTGGATCCGGGCGAACGGCAAGAGCGGAGCGGTCGTCGACGTCCACGCTCCGAAGGGAGTCAAGGTGCTCGTTCGCGACGCCATGCTGTAGCGCCGCGGCGGGACGCTGCTGGGGGAGGAGACTTCATTGGACAGTCAAACGCAGTTGTTCGGCGTCATCGGGGACCCGGTTCGCCACTCCAAATCGCCGGTCATGCTGAACCGCGCCTTCCGGGAGACCGGCATCAACGGCGCTTACGGCGCGTTTCACGTGACGCCGGACCGCCTCGCCGATGCGATCGCGGGCATGCGGGCGCTCGGCTTCCGCGGCCTGAACGTCACGATCCCGCACAAGATCGAAGTGATGGCCCACCTCGACGAGATCGACGAAGGCGCGCGCGCGGTCGGCGCCGTCAACACGATCGTCAACGAAGGCGACCGCCTGATCGGCTACAACACCGACGGAATCGGCTACGTCCGTTCGCTGAAGGAGGAAGCCGAGCCGGAGCTTAGCGGCAAGCGGATCGCCGTGGTCGGCTGCGGGGGCGCGGCGCGCGGCATCGTTTGGGCGCTCGTCCGCGAGCGGCCGCGCTCGATCACGCTCGTCAACCGCACGGCCGAGCGCGCGCGCGAGCTGGCGGGCTTCTTCCCGGAAGCGGCCGGCGTCGCCGCGGCGGAATGGTCGCAGCTGCGCGACGTGTGCGCCGAGGCCGACGTCGTCATCAACACGACTTCGGTCGGCATGTCGCCGAACGTGGACGACGTGCCGCTCAATCCCGACTGGCTGAAGCCCGGCGCGGTGGCCAGCGATCTGATCTACAACCCGCTGACGACCGCCTTCCTGAAGCGGGCCGCGGCGCGCGGCTGCCGCATTCACGGCGGGCTGGGCATGTTCATCTATCAAGGCGCCTACGCCTTCGAATATTGGACGGGCAGACCGGCTCCGGCCGCGGCGATGCGGGCCGCGGTGCTCGAATCGTTCGGCGAGCCGGCTCCGTCCCCACTATCGCGATGAAAGCAGGTTCGACTTCATGCTGACCGGCAAACAGAAACGTTTCTTGCGTTCGCAAGCCCACCACCTCGATCCGATCTTCCAGATCGGCAAAGGAGGAACGAACGACCATCTGATCCGCCATATCGAAGAGGCGCTCGAAGCCCGCGAGCTGATCAAGGTGAACATCCTGAACAACAACGACGACGACCGCCACCGGATTGCCCGGGAAATCGCCGAGCGTTCCGGCGCCGAGCTCGTGCAGCTGATCGGCAAGACGATCGTGCTGTACAAGGAGTCCAAGGACAACAAGCAGATCGAACTGCCCCGCTGATAAAAAAGAGAGGGAACGACGAATGCTCCGTACAGGACTGATGGGCGGCACGTTCGACCCGATCCATCTCGGGCATCTGCTGGCGGCCGAGGCGGCGCGGGAAGCGGCTTCGCTCGACGAAGTGTGGTTCATCCCGACGTCGGTTCCGCCGCACAAGCCGCAGCCCGGCGCCGACGGCGCCGACCGGCTGGCGATGGTCGAGGCGGCGGTGGCCGGGCATCCGGCGTTCCGGGCGTGCGACCTGGAGCTTGCGCGCGGCGGCGTCTCCTATACGATCGATACGGTCGCCGCCTTGCAGGAGCGCCATCCCGGCCGGGACTTCCATTGGATCGTCGGCACGGACATGATGAACGATTTGCCGAACTGGCGGCGCATCGAGGAGTTGGCGGCTCGCGTAACGTTCGTCTGCCTGAGCCGGGAAGGGGAGCGCGGCCGCAAGGAGGCGCTGCCGGCGTTTGTGCGGGAACGGCTGCTGCTCGCCCCGATGCCGCCGATCGGCATCTCCTCCACCGACATCCGCCGGCGCCGGCGCGAGCGGCGGTCGATCCGTTATCAAGTGCCGGAGGCGGTGCGCGAGTATATCGAAAGGAATGGCCTGTATGAATCGTGAGAAACTGACGGAAGCGACGCGTAACCAGATGCCGGAGCGCAGATGGCGGCACGTCCGGGGCGTCGTCGAGACGGCCGTCGAACTGGCCGGCCGGTTCGGCGGCGACCGCGACAAGGCGTGGCTGGCGGCGCTGCTGCACGATTACGCCAAGGCGTGGCCGACCGACCGCATGGAGCGGATCATCCGCGAGCAGGGCTTGCCCGCGGAGCTGCTCGACTACGACAAGGAGCTGTGGCACGCTCACGTCGGCGCTTGGGCCGTCCGGCAGGAGCACGGCATCGACGACGAGGAAGTGCTGGACGCGATCCGCTATCACACGTCCGGCCGCGAGAACATGACCTTGCTCGACAAGATCGTCTGCCTGGCGGATTATATGGAGCCGGGGCGCGATTTTCCCGGTGTCGACCTGATCCGCGAGCGGGCCGCCCACAGCCTTGAGGCGGCGCTCCTGGCCGGGTTCGATTCGACGATCCGGCTGCTGCTGGAGCGGGGCCAGACGATTTTTCCGCTGACGGTGCTCGCTCGCAACGACTTGATTCGCACACTTGAGAAAAAATAAACAGGTTCGAACCGATTCCAAGGAGGCTGGGATATGGCGGTAACGTCCGACCAATTGCTGCGGGCGACGCTCGACGCAGCGGAGGAGAAGAAAGCGCACGATCCGGTGGCGCTCAACCTGAAAGGCATTTCGCTCGTTGCGGACTACTTCCTGATATGCCACGGCAATTCCGACACCCAGGTCCAGTCGATCGCGACGGAAATCCGCAAGCGCGCCGAGGAGCTCGGCGTCCGGGTGCGGCTGGAAGGGATGGACACGGCCCGCTGGGTGCTCGTCGACATGGGCGACGTCGTGGCGCACGTGTTCCATCGCGACGAACGCGAGTATTACCATCTGGAACGTCTGTGGTCCGACGCCAAGGCGGTCTCGTTCGCATGAGCTTCACGGCCGGTACGGTCTCCCGCCTGCGCGTCCGGCGCGAAAAGCCGCCCTTCGGCTGGTTTCTCGGCGAAGGCGAGGCGGAAGGACCGGAATTGCTGCTGCCCTATGCGGAAGCTTCCGGCGCGCATCCGGCGGTCGGCGAGGACATCGACGTGTTTTTGTTCCACGACGACAAAGGTCGGTTGACCGCGACGCGGAGGAAGCCGCTGCTTACGCTCGGCGGGATGGCGCGGCTCGTCATGGCCGATTTTCACCCGCGCTTCGGTTGCTTCCTGGAGATGGGCATCGGCCGCCAACTGCTGCTCCCGGTCAAAGAGCTCGGCGAGCGCAGGGAACAGTGGCCGAAGCCGGGAGACGAGCTGTACGTCGTCATGAAGCACGACAAGGAAGGCCGAATGTTGGCGCGACTGGCTCGGCTTGAAGACTTCGAGCCGGCTGTTTTTCACGCACCGGATTCGTGGCATCATCAGCAGAAGGACGCCTGGGTGACCGGCGTTTACCGCGACGGCGTATTCGTCATCGTCGATGGCGGCGTGCTCGGCTTCGGCGCGCTCGGTTACATCCCGAACGCGGCGACGCCCCGGCCGCTCCGGCTGGGCGAGAAAGTAAACGGCCGCGTGACGCAGGTGCGCGAGGACGGCCGCGTGACGCTGTCGCTTCGCCCCGCCAAGGAGAAGGGACGGCTCGAGGACGCCGACCGGCTGCTCGAATTTTTGCGCGCAAGGCCCGGCGGCGCGATGCCGTACAGCGACGAGACGCCGGCCGACATCATCCAGCGGCGCTTCGGGCTCAGCAAGTCGGCGTTCAAGCGGGCGCTCGGCAAGCTTATGAAGGATGGGCTTGTCACGCAGGAAGGCAACTGGACCCGGCTGAAAGCCGAAGGCGGCGCCGCTCCCGCCGCAGCAGCGGATCGGCCGGCGGACGGGGAGGCGGCCGATTGACGCCCGCTCGGACGGAACTGCGCCCGCCCGTCGCCGCGCAAGCACAAACCCAAACGCCGGCGCAAACCCAAGTGCCGGCGCAAACACAAGCGCAAGCACATGATCAAGCGGCTCGAAAGCGGACAAGGAGGAGACGACCATGCGATCATACCGGCAGTTCGCTTCGGTGTACGACCGCTTGATGGAGGAGATGCCGTACGCGGAGTGGCTGCGCTTCGCCCGCCGCTGCTGGGACCGCTACGGCATGCCGGCTTCCGTCGTCGACCTCGGCTGCGGCACCGGCAACATCGCGATCCCGCTCGCCAAATCCGGCTTTTCCGTATTTGGCATCGACCTGTCGGCGGACATGCTGGCCGTCGCGCGCAGCAAGTGGGAGGCGGGCGGCCGTTCCGCCCGTTCCTCGGAAGCTGCGGAAGCCGGTTCGATCCGCTGGCTGCAGCAGGACATGAGGGATTGGGAACTGCCCGTTCCCGTCGATTCGGTCGTTTGCTTTTGCGATTGCCTGAACTATCTGACGGAGAAGGAAGACGTCGAGGCCGCCCTTCGCCGCACATTCGATGGACTCGTCCCCGGCGGACTGTTTCTGTTCGATGTCCACGCGCCCGGGCAACTGGAGCGGTATGCGAAGGAGCAGCCGTTCGTCCTCGACGAGAAGGACATCGCTTATCTGTGGACGTGCGAATACGATCCGTCCCGGATGGAGATCGAGCACGACTTGACGTTTTTCGTCCGGGAAGAGTCGGACGGCGCCGGTTCCGCCGGGCTGTATCGCCGTTTCGAGGAATCCCACATCCAGCGGGCCTACGACCCACAGTGGCTGGCGGACCGGCTCCGTGCGGCCGGCTTCGAGCTGCTGCACCGGTGCGCCGACTTCTCCTGGGCGGAGCCCGACGACGAATCGGAGCGACTCTTTTTTGTCGCCCGCAAACCGAAATAACGCTTGACCGGAGCCCTCAATCCCGCCGCTTTGCCGACGGATTGAGGCATTTTTGCCGTCAGGGTAAAAGGACTCGAGGCTCCCGTTCGCTCAGGGGCGGTTCTGCACTGTTGTGGCGACTTTTGATCGAAATCCCATTCGCTCAGGGGCGGTCCTGCACTTTTGTGGCGACTTTTAATCGAAATCCCGTTCGCTCAGGGAGGGTCTTGTACCGTTGCAGTGACTTTTTACCGAAATCCCGCTCGCTCAGGGAGGGCCGTGCACTGTTGTGGCGACTTTTGATCGAAATCCCGTTCGCTCAGGGAGGGTCGCGCATTGTTGTAGCGACTTTTGATCGATATCCTATTCGCTCAGGGAGGGTCTTGTACCGTTGCGGTGACTTTTTACCGAAATCCCGCTCGCTCAGGGAGGGCCGTGCACTGTTGTGGCGACTTTTGATCGAAATCCCGTTCGCTCAGGGAGGGTCGTGCACTGTTGTGGCGACTTTTGATCGAAATCCCATTCGCTCAGGGAGGGTCTTGTACCGTTGCGGTGACTTTTGCTCAAAATCCCGTTCGCTCAGGCGATTTGCCTCGAGGCATTTACCTATGTATATTTGTAATCCTGACGGAAGGGGATTTTGAAGGAACGGAAGGAAGGGAGAAGAGGGATAACCCTGACTGAACGGGATTTCGGTGTAAAGCTGTGAAGGAAGGTTTTCCTGATTGAGCGGGATTTCGGTGTAAAGCCGTGAAGGAAGGTTTTCCTGATTGAGCGGGATTTCGGTGTAAAGCCGTGAAGAAAGGTTTTCCTGATCAAGCGGGATATAGACGTAACGCCGCGAAGGAAGGTTTTCCTGACTGAACGGGATTTCGGCAAAAAGAGGCCGAAAGACAGTCGCCTGAGCGAACGGGAGTTTGGCGAGAGGAAGGCTTGAGGAGGGAAGGCAAGCAACAAGCAAGAGGCTGAACAGAGTTTCCAATCTCAATGAAAGCGGGGAACATCGGGTGAAAAATACGGAGAGATTTTCGGATCGGGCGGACATCTATGCGAAGTATCGGCCGAGCTATCCGGCGGAGGCGCTGGATTATTTGTACGGAACGGTCGGGTTGCGGAGCGGGGCGGCGATCGCCGACATCGGCGCCGGTACCGGCATCTTCTCGGCGCTGCTGGTGGAGCGGGGAAGCGAAGTGTTCGCGGTGGAGCCGAACGAGGCGATGAGGGGAGAGCTGATTCGGTCGCGCGGCGGGAAGAGCGGCCTCAAGGTCGTCGAGGGAACGGCGGAGGAGACGAATTTGCCGGATGCGTCGGTCGACTTCGTGACGTGCGCCCAATCGTTTCATTGGTTCGATCGGGACGCCGCCAAGCGGGAGTTCGGCCGGATTCTCCGTCCGGGCGGCAAGGTGGCGCTGATCTGGAACTCGCGGCTGATGAGCGGAACCCCTTTTCTCGAAGGTTACGAAGACGTTCTCCGCCGTTACGGCACGGATTATCAAGTCGTCTCCCACAAAAACATTTCCGAGTCGGATTTAAGGCCCTTTTTCCAAGAAATGACGGTAGCCCGGTTTCCTTACAAGCAACTGCTCGATCTGGACGGATTGTTCGGACGGGTCATGTCCTCTTCCTACAGCCCGCTGCCGGGCCATCCGAACTACGAGCCGATGCGGGAAGCGCTGCGTGACCTGTTCGAAGCCACGCAGCGGGACGGCGTCGTCAGCTTCGACTACGAAACCGAAATCTATTGGGGCGAAGTGTAGCAGCCGGTGCGGCGGTAGCGGCGGTTTCGGCGGCAAGTTTGCCTCCGCCCCCGCACCGCCGCCGTCTGGACACAGGCCGATTGCGCGATGCGGTTAGCGTGCCGTGTCGCCGGCCGGCGGCAGCTCCGCCGCGGCCTGCGGCTTGCCCGGCCAGAAGGCGCGCGGGCCGAGCAGCACCGTGATCGCGGGCACGAGGAACGGCCGCACGACGAACGTGTCGAGAAGCACGCCGAGCGCGGTGACGATGCCGAATTGGACGAGAACCTGAATCGGCATGGTGGCGAGCACGGCGAACGTCCCGGCCAGGATGATGCCGGCCGACGTAATGACGGAGCCGGTCTCGTCGACGCCTTCCCGGATCGCCTGACGCAGCGGCTTTTGCCGGCTTTTGCGCCAGATGCTCGAGATCATGAAGATGTTGTAGTCTTCGCCCAGGGCGACGAGGAACACAAACGCGTAGAGCGGAATCGCCCCCTGGATCGCATCGGAGCCCAGGATATAGTGAATGACGAGCCAACCGAGGCCGAGCGCGGAAAAATAGGACAGGATAACGGTCAGCACCAGATAGGCGGTTGCCGCGACCGAGCGCAGGTACAGCAACAGAAGCAAGGCGATGAGGCCGATGACGACCGGAATGACCAGCCGCGTGTCGCGGTCGCCGGCCGCCTTGTTGTCGAACTGCTCCGCCGTCTGCCCGGCGATCCAGACGCGTTCGGCCACATCCGTCGCCCCGGTCTTCGCCAGCGCTTCTTCGGCGACGCGCCGCAAATCGGGAATGCGGTCCATCGCTTCGGCGGAGTAAGGATTGACGGCCAACTGCACTTCGTAGGAGACGATCTCGGGATGAACCCGCCCCGTCTTCGGTTCGCCGACTTCGCTCACGTAATCGAGGGACCGCAAGGCGTCCGCCAGCCCGGTGACGTCCCGCCCTTGCGTGTCGACGATCACTTGCGCCGGTGCGAGCTCGCCGGGAGAAAACTTGTCGCCGATCAGCGCGTAGCCTTCGCGGGACGCCATATCCTTCGGGAACGATGAGAGCAGATCGTACGTGTACCGGATCTGGGTCGAGGCGGCGGCCAGAGCGCCGAGCACGACGATCGTGACGAGGACGATCGTCCGGGGTCGGCGGATGACGAGCGAGCCGATGAGGCCGCGCCGCTCTCGCGCCGGCGCGGGAGCCGGCTTGCCCCGGCGGGCGGCCCGCTCGGCATGCTCCGCGGCCGTTCGCGGCACGAACGGCCAGAACGAGGCGCGTCCGATGATGGCAAGCAGCGAGGGGACGAGCGTCAGGCTGGCGGCGGCCATGACAAGGATCGCAATGCCGAACGGGACGGCGAACCGGTGATAGGCGCCGTATTGCGCAAGCAGCAGCGACAACAGCGCCAGGACGACCGTGAAGCCGCTCATCGCGATCGCGCCTGCGGAACCGGAAAGGGCGGCGCGCAGGGCGGCGGTTTTGCTCGGCTCGGTTGTCAGCAGTTGGCGGAAGCGGGAGATCAGGAACAGGCAGTAGTCGGTGCCTGCGCCGAACAGCAGCACGGTCATGATCGAGACGCTTTGCGAGTCGACGACGATCCAGCCTTCGCGCGCCATCCAGCCCAATATCGGTCCGGTGACCCCGTAGGCGAAAACGACGGCGACCAGCGGGATGAGCGCGAGTATCGGCGAGCGGTAAATCAGCAACAGCAAAACGAGCACGAGAAGCACGGTCGCGATGAGCAGGGTGAAGTCGGCGTTCTTGAACAGCCCGGTCGCATCGATCCGAATGCCTGCGGGGCCGGTCACTCTGGCGCTAAGCGCGCCGGGATCGTCCACGTCCGCCGCGAACGGGTCGCTTCCGAACAGCTCGCCCGCTTTTTCCCGCAACGAGCTCACGCCTTCCTTCAAGCCGTCGGCGTCGGCGGACGGATCGAACATGACGGCGGTCACGAGCGTCGAGCCGTCTTGCGACAGTTGCTGCTTCAACGCTTCCAGCGGCAGTTGATGCAGCGGCGGCACAACGGTCTGGTGCGGAACAGGAGAGGCGGTCAGCTCCTCCGCCAGCTTCTGCACGCCCTGCAGATCCGCGTCGGTCAAGCCGCCTTCCCGATGCCAGACGAGCAGCGCCGGCACGTCCGCGCCGCCTGAAAATTCCCGTGCGGCGACGGCTGCGGCCTGAAGCGACGGCTTCCCGTCGTCCAAATTGGCTGCGGCGTCATAGGTTTCCTTGTTGACCGACGGCAGCAGCGAACTCAGCAGGCCGGCCGCGAGCAGCCAGACGAGCAAAGTCGCCCAACGGCCCCGCGGACCGGTCACCCCTTTTCCCGACACTCGATTTGGTTCCATGATCGCACCCCTCGCAACGGCGAATTTTTCAATCATTATAATATACTCGAAGGTTAATTTTCTACATGCAAAAACGAACGTTCGATGAACCGTCGTTGACCGGAACGGGAAAAAGCGGCAAAATCGTGTTGTAGAGCCGAGGAAAGAGGGATATGGCGATGAGAAAAACGGGGACCGGACGCGCCCCGGGCAGACCCAAAAACACGGACCAACCCGGCTCGATGCGGGAGACGGTGCTGGCGGTCGCATCCCGGCTGTTCATGAGGCATGGATACAAGCCGGTTTCGGTCAACCAGATCGCGGAGGAAGCCGGCGTCACGAAAGCTTCGGTCTACTACTACTTTCCGAACAAGGCGGCGTTGTTCGCCGCCGCCGTGACGGAGATGATGAAGCGCATCGGCGAAGTGTCGACCCGCATTCTGTCGGGCGGCGGCAGCCTGCCGGAGCGGCTGGAGACGATCGCGAAGGCGAACATGGCCGGTTCCCGCGCGGAATTCGAGACGATGATGCGCGAAGCGCTGCCGTTTCTGTCGGAACAGCAGCAGGAGGAAATCCGGCAGGCCGAGCACGGCGTGCACGCGGTGCTGGCGGAATGCTTCGCGAAGGCGATCGCCGCAGGCGAAATGGCGTCGGGGCTGAGTCCGATGCTGCTGGCGTATTCTTTTTCCGCGTTGATGCTGGTCGGCAACCGCCAGAACGCGGTGTTGGAGGAGCCGGCGGATGATTTGCCCCGGCGCATCGTCGAGCTGTTCTGGAGCGGAGCCGGTCCGCGCGGTTGATTCCGGGATGAGTGCTGGCGGGAACATGAGTGCTGGCGGGAACCGTGTCAACTCATATAAAAATGTTACCGAAGGAGAATGGATCACTCATGTATTTTTGTTACCCATGTTACCCTGTGGAGGCTGTCAGACAGCCTCCACAGGCCGTGCGGTGGAGGCAGGCGTCGCGG
>Ga0207789_1000140_pt1 | contig 57879 bp, 49 predicted proteins | sample HigsolmetaGSP12D_FD_184840 | JGI IMG/M metagenome (GOLD analysis project Ga0207789, IMG submission 184840) | High solid enriched microbial communities from the Joint BioEnergy Institute, USA - SP1-2-D (SPAdes) | ecosystem: Engineered > Bioreactor > SSF (Solid state fermentation) > Aerobic >...
AAACGATTTATGATGTTGGTCTCGGGTATATGAAACTTGGTCAACCGGCAACGACATTATCCGGTGGGGAAGCACAACGGGTTAAGCTTGCCTCCGAATTGCATCGGCGTTCCAATGGCCGCACTTTATATATATTGGACGAACCGACAACTGGCCTTCATGTTGATGATATTGCTCGTCTCCTCGATGTTTTACAACGACTGGTTGAAAACGGTGATACGGTGGTCGTTATTGAACATAATCTTGATGTGATAAAAACAGCGGATTATATTATTGATCTCGGTCCGGAAGGTGGGGATCGTGGTGGTACGGTTATTGCGAAAGGAACCCCTGAACAAGTGGCTAAAACAAAGGGGTCTTACACCGGTTATTATTTGAAACGGGTTATCGAGAGAGACCGGGAACGGATGAAAAACATGATTCGGGAAAAAGAAGAACTACCAATACAATCATAATTGGTGAATCAAAGCTAAATAATTATGTATGAATATATATTGAACAGCAAAAATTTTTTCAACTAAAAGGCATGGAAACTCGAGATTTGATTTACCATGCCTTTTTGGATAATGGGGTTCATTTCAAAAAGTTTTAGTTTTATATTGAAAATGCATATGTTGCATTTACAGACTTGATTTGTTTAAATCGGTATTAGTGAGCGTTATAAATAAAATTTATTCTATGTTGCTTTGACTGTCTTGAATTTCCATAATACATGACACGAATCGATTATTCATATCTTAACGCTTCGATGGGGTCTAAATTCGACGCTTTATTCGCAGGTAAGATGCCGAATATGATACCGATAAACATCGAGAACAATAATCCGATTAAAACGACTGGTAATGAGACAAGTATCGGAAAACCAATTATTGACGAAACCAAATAAGCAACACCAGCACCAAATAAAATCCCTATCGTCCCTCCAATTAACGTTAATGTCATGGCTTCGACTAAAAACTGAAATAAAATTTGACCTCTTGTCGCACCCAAAGCCATCCGGATTCCTATTTCACGGGTACGTTCGGTAATGGAAACAAGCATGATATTCATGACGCCAATTCCACCGACTAATAAGGAAACTCCGGCAATACAGCCAATAATCAGGGTCATAATGGATGTAATTTGGCCAATCCCTTCAGCAATTTCTTCCATGTTTGTCACTTGATAGGCTTCCTCTGTACCATGAATTTGATTTAATAATTGTGCTGCTTTCGTCCCTGCTTCTTGCAATTCATCAGTATTTTCAGCTTGAATCGTTATGGAACTGATTTTGTTGTTACCGGTTATCGTTCGCAAAGTTTTCCAAGGAACATATACTTCATTAGAACTAAACGATGCCAACAGCCCGTTTGGTTTTTCTAAAACACCAACAACTTCAAAAGGCTGTGATTGAACATAAATTATTTTTCCTAAAGGTTTCTCATCTTCAAATAATTCTTCACTAAGGCCTGAGCTGATTACAGCCGTACGTCCGCCTCCTAAAAAATCTGATGGCAGTAAATTTCTTCCGCTTGATACGTTTAACTCGTTTACTTCAATGTACGTTTGGTTAATGCCGGAAATTGATGACTCGATTGTATTTTCCCGGAAGCGAACATTGCCAAATTCGTCACTAGATGTCACAATTTTTGAAATTTCAGGGATTGTTTCAATGGCACGGATATCGTCTTCCGTAAAAGGTGACCAAAGTGCATCCGGATTTTCCTTCATTTCTTCTTCAGAGGGTAAGTAAGATAATGAAACCGTATTTCCAGAACCAACAATTAGTGATTTAAGCTTTTCCGTTCCCCCTTGACCAAGTGCGACAATGAAAATGACGCTTGATACACCTATAATTATACCAATCATTGTTAAAATAGATCGCATTTTATGTACAAAGATGGAGGAGAAAGCAATTTTAATATTTTCGACAATACTCATGTGATCTCTCCTCTATTTCTTTGATCATTGTCTTGAACGATGTACCCGTCACGTATCAGGATTAACCGATTGGCATAGCGGGCGACTTCTTCTTCGTGGGTAACAACAATGACGGTAGTTCCATCTTCTTTATTTAACATCGCAAATAGTTCCATAATCTGTCCGCTCGTTTTTGTATCGAGTGCACCGGTCGGTTCATCAGCAAGGATCAAGTCGGGTTCATTAACAATCGCTCTAGCAATTGCCACCCGCTGTTTTTGTCCACCTGACAGCTCATTGGGTAAGTGTTGCATCCGATCCGCGAGTCCAACTTTCTCTAAAGCTTCTTTTGCTCGTTCTTCCCGCTCTTTCTTTTTAATTCCGGCATAAATCATCGGAAGTTCAACATTTTTCAACGCATTTAATCGTGGCAACAGATTAAATTGTTGAAAGACAAAGCCAATCGTCCTGTTGCGAATTTTTGCCAGTTCATGCTCTTTATACTGCAAAACCTCTTTCCCGTTTAAAAAATATGTACCCTCAGTCGGTCGATCGAGAAATCCAATAATATTCATTAAAGTGGATTTTCCGGAACCGGACGGGCCCATAATGGAGATGAATTCTCCTCTATTAATCTTTAAATCAATTCCGTTTAGAACAAGAACATCTTCATTCCCTAATGAATAACTTTTTTTAATAGAAGCCAATTGTATCATTTTACAATCACTTCCATGCCATCTTGAATGTCATCGGACGGGTCTTTAATGACTTTATCTTTCTTTGTAACTCCATCTTTGATTTCAATCGATTCGAGGGAGGCGTTGCCAACTTTGACTTCTTTTCTTACAGCTTTCCCATCTTTAACGATGAAAACATAACTTTTTTCCCCATCTTGTTTAACAGCAGTTAAGGGGAGCGTTTTAGCTGTGTATTCATTGGAGGTGATTTCAATAATCATTTGAAACCCAGGCTTTAACTCGATGTTTTGATCGGTAACTTCAATTTCAATCGTATATTGAACCCCGCTTTGTGTACCTGAATCTTGTAAACCAATCGATTCTTCGGGTAAATATGAAATACTTTTCACTTTTCCTGACCATGTCTTATCTGGAACTGTGTCCGCAGTCAGTTTTACCGTTTGTCCTTCTTTCACTTTTAAAGCATCATATTCTGAAACTGTGCCAACAACGATAAACTTTCCGATAGAACCAATTTTCATGATCGGTTCGGGAATTTCGGAATTTGTTTGAAAAGGGACATCCTCATTGATTTCAATGATTTTACCGGTAATATCACTTACAACTTTAAGATCGGCCAACTGTTGATGAATATTGTCTTTTTGTAATTGAGCTTGCTTTAATTCGAGTTTTGCTTGTTCCAATTGAAGATTTACTTGATCACGTTCCTTTCTTAAAGTTTCATCATCTTTATTGTCCTTCAACAGTTTTGCTATTTCCTTCAGTTGTTTTTGTGTATTCTCAATTTGTAAATTTACTGACTGAATTTGCAAATCATTTTGTTTTTGTTCCATTAAAAGCTGGTCATTTTTATAGGTGAATAGTACGGTTCCTGTTTGAACATCGTCACCAACTTTTACTGAGGTATCATTAATCTTTCCTTTCGTTGCGTCATAGTATATTGACTGTTCGTTTGCTAGTTTTAATGTTCCTTGTGAGATGATGGTGTCGGATAATTTTTCTTCTTTAATTGAAGCTACCCCAACTTCAATTTGATGTCTTGAAGCTTTGACTAGATTAAAAGAAAACAAGGTCACAATAATGGCGATAATACCAATTGTTATCCAAATTTTTTTATTTTTCATTTAAAAACACCTTTCGCTAACTTATAAAGTCGAAGTCATTACAGATATTACAGCTTATGCTAATCCCATTATAGAGAAGAAGATTGATAACAAGTAAAAACCGATAGAAACTCCCCAAGCTAATCCTTTGGAAAAAGAGGCTACTTTCTGTAAGCCGATTGCCAATAATATGACACTCCAAATTGTAAAAACTTCAATATTATCAAATATGGCCTTTAGTGTACCATCAGCAGGGATCAATGTATTAAGATTTGTGAATGTACTTGTTGCTGATCCGGTAATCATCATCCCAATTCCGTTTACAAGCATACTTAAAGCAGTTATGAGCAATAAATATACGTTCATTGAAAATAGTTGGCGAAATGATACGGTTGAGCGGGCAATTCTGGCAATTAATAAATATATCAACGAACTCATTAACGCTGTTAGTATTGGCGTAATGATTCCAGTAATAACGGAAGTGGCGATTAAGAACGGTTTTAGAAGATCTAAATCTTCTTCAGAAATCCCTTCGATACTCAAGTTTGTATTCATCGAAATAAATATGCTGGCAACGATAAACAATAGGATAATAATCAATAACGGTCCCCAAATTTTCGGCTTTTCCTTCATTCTTGTAAAATGTTCGCTGGGGCTCCAAATAATCCCCAATATGGATGGGCTTTTCTTTTCAATTTCATTTGTCATTACTGGTTCAGTCATGGCATTCATCCTTCCTTTTTGTTTTAATTCTTTATACGAATTAATGGTAGAATAGGTTTCAGACGAAAATGAATTTTTTAATAATCTTTTTGTGTATGGTTTGGAAACAATTCTTGTATTAGTTCATGGAACTTTTTTATTTCAAATTCGTAATAATATAAACGAATTTATGGAAAAGGATGTGGAAAAATGAAGGAAGAACGGAAGAAAATTTTAGAAATGGTAAAGACTGGCCAACTCAATATTGAAGAAGCAGAAAAATTGTTGGAAGAACTTAACCACATCGAGTCACAAAAAAAGGAAAAGGAAGCAAAAATAGCTGAAGAATTATCAAAAATAGAAGCATACAAATCGAATCATGAGGAAAATGAGCAGAAAACTTTTCATCAATCAAGTTCTACAAAAACATCAACATTTGCCAAGGAAGCAAAAGACACATTGTTCAATCTGTTTGAAGGAGCAAAGAAGAAAATAAAGGAAATGGATTTAGATTTCCATCATTCGGTCAATGTTTCACACGTCTTTCAACAAAATGAAAATATGTTTCAAGATGTGTTTATTGACATTCCAAATGGTTCTGTTCAGTTGATTGGATGGGATCATACTGATGTCCGCGTTGAATGTGAAGGGAAAGTGTATCGGGAAGAAGACCCTGCTAAAGGGAAAGAGCGGTTTTTAGAAAATATTGAGTTTAGTGTGGAGCAAGGTTCACTTGCATTTTTATCAAATGAAAAATTTATGAAAGTTGATACAAAAATTTATTTGCCGCCGAATAATTACAATAAAGTTTTGGTAAAATTATTTAATGGTTCCATTAACGTTGAATCCATTCAAGGGAATAAAATTAATATGCAAACGTCCAATGGAGAAATTCAGTTGGAACGTTGTGAAGCAGAAAAGGTAGAAATTGAAACGGTGAATGGAGCAATCACCTTGAGCCAATGTAAAATTGATGATGTAGAAATGGAAACAATGAACGGAAAGATAACGATTGACGGCAACTATCAAAAGATCGATGCGGAGACAATAAGTGGTTCAATTTCTGTTCCTATTAGTGAACCGTCACCGCAATTAGTTAAATTATCGAGTGGAGTAGGCAGTATTCAGGTAAGAATTGCTGATGATTTACCGGTAAGCGGGGAGGTTAAATCAAATTTTGGTAATATTCAAGTCGATTTGACCGATCTATATAAAATTGATGAGAAAAAGGAACTGATTCAAAAAGTCATTAAGTTTGATACAACAGCGGAATTACAAAATAAAATGTATTTATATGTAGAGTCGAAAACCGGTTCGGTGACTATTCAACCGTATTAATGAGAATGGTTAAATAACTCTTCTCTCATTTTTATTAAAAAGTAGAGAGGGAGTTTTTTTATTATCCGTTAAGAATGTATTTTTTTGGACAGTTTTTGCTGATTAGGTAGCGATATTGTCCGTGAGTGCCGCTCTATTGGACAGTTCTTCCTGTTTGGCCATCGATTTTGTCCGCGAGAGCTTGCTCTATTGGACAGTTCTTGCTTGTTGAGTCTCCGTTTTGTCCGCGAGAGCTTGCTCTATTGGACAGTTCTTGCTGTTTGGCCATCGATTTTGTCCGCGAGACCCGTTCTATTGGACAGTTCTTGCTTGTTGAGTCTCCGTTTTGTCCGCGAGACCCGTTCTATTGGACAGTTCTTGCTTGTTGAGTCTCCGTTTTGTCCTTGAGAGCTTGCTCTATTGGACAGTTCCTCCTGTTTGGCCATCGATTTTGTCCGCGAGCCCCGCTCTATTGGACAGTTCTTGCATGTTGAGTCTCCGTTTTGTCCGTGAGCCCCGCTCTATTGGACAGTTCTTGCTTGTTGAGTCTCCGTTTTGTCCTTGAGAGCTTGCTCTATTGGACATTTCTTCCTGTTTGGCCATCGATTTTGTCCGCGAGCCCCGCTCTATTGGACAGTTCTAGCTAATTGAGTCTCCGTTTTGTCCGTGAGAGCTAACTCTATTGGACAGTTCTTGCTGTTAGGCCACCGATTTTGTCCGTGAGACCCGTTCTATTGGACATTTCTTCCTGTTTGGCCACCGATTTTGTCCGTGAGACCCGTTCTATTGGACAGTTCTTCCTATTTGGCCATTGATATTGTCCGCGAGACCCGTTCTATTGGACAGTTCTTGCTTGTTGAGTCTCCGTTTTGTCCTTGAGAGCTTGCTCTATTGGACATTTCTTCCTGTTTGACCACCGATATTGTCCGTGAGCCCCGCTCTATTGGACAATTCTTGCATGTTGAGTCTCCGTTTTGTCCGTGAGAGCTTGCTCTATTGGACAGTTCTTGATGGTTGACTCCTCATTTTGTCCGTGAGAGGCGTTCTATTGGACAGTTTCTGCTGATTAGCCGCCGGTTTTGTCCTTGAGAGCTTGCTCTATTGGACAGTTCTTGCTGTTTGGCCATCGATATTGTCCGTGAGACCCGCTCTATTGGACAGTTCTTGCATGTTGAGTCTCCGTTTTGTCCGTGAGCCCCGCTCTATTGGACAGTTCTTGCATGTTGAGTCTCCATTTTGTCCGCGAGACCCGCTCTATTGGACAATTCTTGCATGTTGAGTCTCCGATTTGTCCGCGATAGGCGCTCTATTGGACAGTTTCCACTGATCGACTCCCCATTTTGTCCGCGAGTGCCAATCCAGCAAAGAAGCAAATTCGACGTATTGGGAAATTTTAAGAATGAAGTATAAGTGCAACTATGGCTCTTTGGTTGCCCAAAGGCTCGGCAATTGTCTAGTTTTCTTTATATACCTAAACAGTTTTCATTTCGGGTTCTTTGGTTTCGGGAAAAAACATGGTAAAATGGAACATACAAAGTGCTAAGTTATACACAAATTGAGGCATAAGTGAGGGAGTTCATTCATGTCAAAGGTGACTATCAAGGATATTTTAAATAAATTTAAATTGGAATTGATCAGTGGGGAAGAAGGTATCAATCGTCCAGTGACAACAAGTGATATATCCCGTCCTGGACTCGAGATGGCCGGTTTTTTTGATTACTATCCAGAAGATCGGTTGCAATTATTAGGAAGAACTGAATTGACATTTTTTTCCATGTTAAATGAAGAAGATCGCATCGTTCGGATGCAGCGGCTTTGTACCGATGTCACCCCAGGGATCGTTATTACTCGCGGGCTGGAAGTACCGGAAGAATTGATTGAAGCCTCAGAGCAAGAAGCAGTGCCGGTTATGCGTTCCCAGCTTAAAACGACAAGGTTAGTTAGCCAATTGACAAATTATTTAGAAATTAAACTTGCGCCAACAATAGCCATCCACGGTGGGCTTGTCGATGTTTATGGGGTTGGTGTCCTTATTACAGGACAAAGTGGAGTCGGTAAAAGTGAAACCGCATTGGAGCTTGTGAAACGTGGTCATCGGCTTGTTGCAGATGATTGTGTAGAGATTAGACAGGAAGACCAAGAATCATTAGTTGGGAATTCACCGCCGCTCATTGAACATCTTCTGGAAATTCGTGGACTTGGTATTATTGATGTTATGACTTTATTTGGGGCCGGTGCTGTTCGCTCTTATAAACGTATAAGTTTGTGCATTCATCTGGAAAACTGGGATCAAAATAAACGCTATGATCGGTTGGGACTCGATGAAGATAAAATGAAAATTTTTGATGTCGAAATTCCAAAATTAACTGTCCCAGTTCGTCCTGGAAGAAACTTAGCTGTTATTATTGAAGTGGCGGCGATGAATTTTCGTTTAAAACGAATGGGCGTAAATGCGGCGGAACAATTTACTCAAAAGCTCCAAGAAACCATCAGAGAACATGAGGATGAATAAAAATTAAGTTGTTTCATTTGCACTTTTCTTTATTGATATAGCTGTTGCTACCAATCTTGGCAACTTTTTACCGTAAATCGATTTTCCTTTAAACTTTGAACGTAATGGAATCTGTTTGATAGGTATACATGAAAGAACCTTTTTTATGTGATGATGAAATAATTTAAAATCTGCATATCATTTGTTACAATTAAGTGAAATGACAGGGATGAAGGTTCCCGTGGATTTATTATTTCTTTTTGTAATAAGTACAAGGAGTTGTTGGCATGTTTTATAATATTGAGCCATTGAATCCAGTGGCCTTGGAACTTGGCACTTTATCCATCCGCTGGTATGGGATAATTATTGCTTTAGGTATTGTCATTGCATATATATTGGCAAGCCGTGAAGGGAAAAGACGTGGTCTTCCGGATGAAATCTTCGCTGATCTTTTACTTTGGGCCATACCGATTTCCATTATTTGTGCCAGAATTTATTATGTTCTTTTTGAATGGGACTATTATTCGGCTAATCCGGGGAAAATCATTGCCATCTGGGAAGGAGGAATTGCCATCCATGGAGCATTAATCGGTGCGATCGCTACCGCTCTTGTTTTTTGTAAGAAACGACAGATCTCCTTTTGGAAATTAGCTGATATTGCCGCACCGAGTATTATCATTGCTCAAGCGATTGGTCGATGGGGAAACTTTATGAACCAGGAGGCCCATGGAGGACCAGTTAGCAGGGAATTTTTGGAAGGCTTGCACTTACCAGATTTTATTATCAATCAAATGTATATAGATGGTTCTTACTATCATCCAACCTTTTTATATGAGTCACTTTGGAGTCTGCTTGGTTTTATTCTCTTACTTCTATTAAGAAAGGTTAATTTGAAACAAGGAGAAATCTTTTTAGCTTATGGAATTTGGTATTCCATCGGTCGCTATTTTATTGAAGAGCTTAGAACCGACAGTTTATATTTCTTTGGGACAGATTTACGAGTAGCTCAGCTTGTTTCTGTTACAGTTATCATTATTTCACTTATCTTCATTATTATTAGAAGAACGAAACATAATATTCCGCGTTATTTAGATTAAGATTATTTACATGGTTAATCCTATAAAGGGGGAGAATGATGTTATATAGCTCGGTAAAGCAAGGGTTTATGAATGGATTACACACAACTTGGACGTTAGGAAAAGTTATTTTTCCAGTAACCTTAGTTGTTTCTTTGCTTCAATATACTCCTGTACTTCCGTGGTTATTTGACAAGATGGCGCCATTTATGTCTGTTTTCGGTTTATCTGGTGAGGCGGCCATCCCTCTTGTATTAGGCAATCTATTAAACTTGTATGCGGGAATAGGCGGGATTTTAACGCTTGAACTCACTGTTAAAGAAGTGTTTATTATCGCAGTTATGCTTAGTTTTTCACATAATTTATTAATTGAAACAAGTGTGGCACTAAAATCTGGGGTCAAACTCTGGGTCGTTCTATCTGTTCGGATCGGTTTAGCTTTGGTTGCAGCCTTTATAATCAATTTACTCTGGCCCGGTGGAAGTGAGATGGCTCAATACGGTCTAATAACAACCAACGAAACAGCTCCGGTTGGTATCGCGGCTATTTTTCTTCATGGCCTAAAAAAAGCAGTGTTAGGCATTCTTCAATTGGCGATAATTGTAATTCCATTGATGATTGGCATACAAATTCTAAAAGATTTAAAATGGTTGAATGTATTTACGAAATGGATGGCTCCGGTTACCCGTGGATTAGGGATGAATGAGAACACGGCAACGGTTTTGACGGCTGGCCTTATTTTCGGTTTAGCATATGGGGCGGGTGTTTTATTGCAAGCCGTGAAAGAAGACGGCGTCAGCAAAAAAGATGCGACATTGGCATTTATTTTTCTCGTTGCCTGCCACGCTGTTTTTGAAGATACACTGGTTTTTGTTCCATTAGGAATCCCGGTTTTTCCTTTATTTATGATTCGTTTGTGCACGGCAATTGCTTTAACCCTTATTGTCAGTAAGATCTGGAATCGGCTAGGAGCAACAGTAAAAAGAAAGGGAATTTCTTATGAAGCAAAATATTGATACGATTTTATTTGATTTAGATGGAACACTAGTTAACACGTATGAACTTATCTTGCAATCATTTCTTTATACTTTTCATCAATTTGGTTTCAATGAAATTAAGAGGGAAGACTGTTACAAATTTATTGGACCAACTTTACATGAATCATTTTCATCAGTTGCACCGGATCAAGCAGAAGAGATGATCCGTTACTATCGAACATTTAATAAAAAACATCACGATGAACTTGTTCGTGAGTTTCCGGGTGTTCACAAGACGGTCCAAACGCTTTCCAAACAAGGATATAAGCTCGGTGTTGTTTCTACGAAAGTACGAGAGATGGTTTTCAAAGCGTTGGATAAAACCAACTTAACTCCATATTTTCCCGTAGTGATTACATTGGATGAGGTAGAGAAGGCAAAACCAGATCCGGAACCGCTAAATAAAGCGATGCACTTATTAGGAACAAAACCAGAAAGCACGTTGATGGTCGGCGATTCTTACCATGATATATTGGGGGCAAAAAATGCTGGCACAGGTTCCGTTGGAGTAACTTGGACTATTCAAGGGATAGACTATTTAAAGAAGTATAACCCAGATTTTTTAATAAATGAAATGTGCGACTTATTGACAATTGTTGGAGTGAAATAATATATGCGGAAAACGACCCGATACCCGGTTCAAGGGGCAAATTCGTTATGGCAAGTATATAAAACTGTGCCTTTTTGGAAGGTCTTTAAAAACGTGATTGTTATTTTGATTGCTCGTTATACACCTTTTATGTCTTGGAAAGTTTGGATGTATCGTAAGTTTTTAAAAATGAAGGTGGGCGATCATACAGCATTTGCGTTCATGGTCATGCCTGATATTATGTTTCCGGAAAAAATTAGCGTTGGGAAAAATACGATTATTGGGTTTCAGACGACGATTTTGGCACATGAATACTTGATTGACGAATATCGGTTGGGAGAGGTTCGAATTGGGGATGAAGTCATGATCGGTGCAAATTCAACGATATTGCCGGGGGTGGAAATTGGTGACAGAGCAACTGTTTCTGCAGGTACACTTGTGAACCGAGATGTTCCTCCTGGCTCGTTTGTCGGTGGAAACCCAATGCGGGTCATTTATACAAAAGAAGAGATGGACAAAAGAAGAAGTCGTGAGCATTTGACTAATCTTATAAATAAATAAGTTTTAACATTAAAGTGGTGTTGAATGTAATATGGGACAAGGAATTTTTTCGAAAGAAGTTTTTCCTTGCACAAAGTAAATAAAACTTTCTGGCAGTGTTTTTTTCTGCCTGTTTTTTCACATCATTATATAAATACATCATAGTTTTTGGAGGATGTTCTGTGCGTAAAAATATAAGCAATAATCATATAGAGGATAATATTTTAATTTTCAACGCATCTGGGGAATTTTACTTTTCAAAAGGAATAGCAGCGTTTGAAAGAAATGATTTGGTAAAGGCAAAAAAGTATTTGGCCCGCGCTTGGAAATTTGCACCAACTGAACCGATCATTGCTTGCCAACTTGCCATTGTTTTAACTGAAATGGGTGAATACGATTCTTCTAACAAAATTTTGCTGAAAGTTTTAAATGAAATCGATACAAATATGGTAGAGTGTCACTACTTTTTAGCAAATAATTATGCCTACATGGGTAATTATCTGGAAGCGAAGAAACATGGCAAACAATATTTGCAAGCTGCGCCGAATGGGGAATATACAAGTGATGCAGAGGAACTGTTGGAAATCATATCCCTTGAAGCGGAAGAAATCAAGAAGACTTGTTTGACAGAAGATCATATGGAGTATGAAGATGAACTAATTGAAAAACAGGAACATTCACGAAAATTAATGGAAGACTGTGATTTTGATGGAGCTGTTCCGTTATTAGAACAAATGATTCGTGAGTACCCTAATTTTTGGCCAGCGTATAATAATCTAGCATTGGCCTATTTTTACCTAGGAAAATCCAAAGAGTCTATTGAAGTACTCCATCAAGTGCTGGAAGAAAATCCGGGAAACTTACATGCACTTTGTAATCTAGCGATACTTGAGTTTTATCAAGGAAAGAATGTAGAGCCGTTTATTTGTTTATTAAAAAAGGTTTATCCCATTTCTGTTGATCATCGTTATAAATTAGGTGTTACTTTGTTAATTTTAGAACAATATGAGCTTGGTTATCATTGGCTCAAGAAAATTTTACATGGCGGCAATGAAGTGGAGGGTATTTTTTATTATTGGTTTGCCTATGCCGCCTATAAGATGGGAAAAATGAACTTAGCAGAAAAAGCGTGGAAAAAGCTCCTCTTAGAACATCCGGAAAAGAATGGACAGGAACCTTGGAAACATGAAGGGATACCAATGTTTACGAAATAATTGAGCATAATAGTGGTAAAATGTTTGAAATTTATGTAGTATCAAGAACTACAGGGGTGTTTGAATCTCTTGCCAATCTGTAGTAATGATTTTTGATGGTTCCATCAAATTTTGGGAAAATTAACTGGTGTCAATATATTGGGCTTTCAAGGATAAAACAATCAAGAAGTCTGTTCAAATTATCCATAAAAAGGTTTTTATCGATAAAACGAATTCAAAACCAATCAAACTGTCCATAACAACACCCACATATTACTGGAATACAAGGAGTGTGTAGAATGTCAGAGGATAAAATTTATGATGTAATAATTATTGGGGCAGGACCTGCTGGAATGACTGCATCTGTCTATACATCCCGTGCCAATTTGTCGACATTAATGATTGAACGGGGTGTACCTGGTGGACAAATGATGAATACAGAAGAAGTAGAGAATTATCCTGGTTATGATTCCATTTTAGGTCCAGACCTTTCCAATAAAATGTTCGAACATGCGAAAAAATTCGGTGCCGAATATGCCTATGGCGATATTAAAGAAATTATTGATGGTAAAGAATTTAAAGTGGTAAAAGCCGGATCAAAAGAGTTTAAAGCAAGAGCAATCATTATTGCGACCGGTGCCGAATATAAAAAACTTGGTGTCCCAGGAGAAAATGAGCTGGGCGGACGTGGTGTTTCTTACTGTGCAGTCTGTGACGGTGCCTTTTTCAAAAATAAACAATTGGTGGTTGTCGGTGGGGGTGACTCAGCTGTTGAAGAAGGAGTATACTTAACGAGATTTGCTGAAAAGGTTACGATTGTACACCGGCGTGATCAGTTGCGGGCGCAAAAGATTTTACAAGATCGGGCATTTGCCAATGAAAAAGTAGACTTTATTTGGAATCATACGGTTAAGGCGATTAACGAAAAGGATGGGAAAGTTGGCGGTGTCACCTTAGTTTCTACAGTTGATGGCACTGAAAAAGAATTTCCTTGTGATGGCGTATTTATTTATATTGGTATGATCCCATTGACAAAGCCTTTTGAAAATATGGGTATTACGAATGAAGCCGGTTATATTGAAACAAATGAGTTAATGGAAACAAAAATTCCAGGAATTTTTGCAGCCGGTGATGTCCGTGAAAAACAACTTCGCCAAATCGTAACAGCGACGGGTGATGGAAGTATTGCTGCTCAAAGTGCTCAACATTATATTGAGGAACTTTTAGAACAATTAAAGTAACATCAAAATTGCTGTTTGAAAAGTGGGAACGAAAGGAAAAATCGTTTGTCTTGTCTATGTTGGAAATGGTTGTTAACGGAGTTTCGACAAGAAAAGTGACAAACGTTGTTGAAGAACTTTGTGGGGAAGATGTTTCAAAATCATTTGTATCAAAATTGCAGGGAGGTTCATTCTTTCATTATCAATTTAAAGAAAAAAAGTAATCGTCGTTTAACGCTGCTGTAACACGTATGAAACAAAGAAAGAGTAAGATAAAGGTATGAAGAAATTGACCCCCTTTTAAATATATTTTTTTGGTACAGGAAATATCCTGTACTTTTTTTGGCTAATAGGAAAATATAAATTTTGCAATTGCAACTTTCCTAACGTATAAGTACATAAGGAAAGCTTCGCGGGAATACATCGCAGCCGAAAAAAATTTTATATTTTTTCAGTGAACGAGAGAGACTTCGGAAGCATTACTTCGCAAGCGAAAATGTTTTTTCGCTGAATGACGGCTCTCTTCCCGCCTAAAGGCTCGGACGCCATCAATACCCTCACTGATTTTTAAGCTTTTATTGCTCATTTTTACAGGTAATGATTATTCATACACTTCATTGTTTGGATGTGATAAGGTGTAGTATAATATTAGTTAAGTAATGTTACAATGTGCTTTTACAATCATTATGCTGAAAATCACGCTGTTAAAAAGCCAGTCAACTAAATAAATGACTATCGTGTTGACTGACTATATGGTTTGGAGTGAGTGATATGCAAAGAGTTGCAAATTGTATATATATGAAAAATGGGAAAATCTTGTTATTACAAAAACCTCGTCGCGGATGGTGGGCCATACCGGGTGGGAAAGTAGAGCCAAAAGAAACCGTAAAGGCAGCAGCAATTCGTGAATATGAGGAAGAGACGGGAATTCAAATTCAAGATCCAATTATCAAAGGCATATACAATTTTTTAATAAAAGATGATGATGAGCTTACTGAATGGATGATGTTTACCTTTTTCACGAATCAAGGTTCTGGTATACAACAAAAAGTAACAAGAGAAGGAACCCTAGAGTGGCATCCGGTAGATAAATTAGATGAATTACCAATGGCTGAAGGGGATCGATTGATTATTCAACAAGCCTTATTTGGGGAAAATGTTCAGTTTGGCACATTCCATTACACAAAGGATTTTCAGCTATTATCACAAAAGTTGGATTGATAAACATATGGTTTTCAAATTGATGAAAGGGACTCTAATACCTATTTATCGTGCAGTCGAAAATTTATAAATAATTTAAATGAAATGGTGGTAAGAACAGTGGAAAATTCCAATGAGTTGCAAATAGTTATTATTACCGGAATGAGTGGTGCTGGTAAAACGGTTGCTATTCAAAGTTTGGAGGATCTTGGCTTTTTTTGTGTTGATAATTTACCACCAAGTCTTTTGCCGAAGTTTTTAGAGTTAATGAGAGAATCTAAGAATAAAATGAATAAGGTTGCCCTAGTCATGGATTTACGCGGTCGTGAATTTTTTGAACAATTAATTCATATTTTAGATGAATTGCAACATTATTCATGGCTTACACCACATATATTATTTTTGGATGCCGATGATGCCACTTTGGTAAGAAGGTATAAAGAAACGCGTCGTTCCCACCCACTGGCAAAATCTGGATTGCCGCTAGATGGGATTCGTAATGAGCGAAAATTATTGGAAGAGTTGAAAGCAAGAGCACAAACAATTATAAATACATCCGCGTTAAAACCGAAAGAATTACGTGAAAAGATAACAGAAAAGTTTTCCAATAGCAGGCAAAATTTATTTACAGTAAATGTAGTCTCTTTTGGTTTTAAACATGGGATTCCGATCGACGCAGATTTAGTCTTTGATGTCCGATTTTTACCAAACCCATTTTATATTGAACAATTACGTCCGAAAACAGGACTCGACCAGGATGTATATCAATATGTGATGAAATGGTCGGATACTAGCAAATTTTTAGAAAAAATATCGGATTTATTATCTTTTATGCTACCTTTGTATAAAAGAGAAGGAAAAAGTCAACTAGTAATTGCCATTGGTTGTACAGGTGGTCAGCATCGATCAGTCGCCATTGCCAAGTATTTGGGTGAAAAATTGGCAAAAGACTATCAAGTACAAGTGTCCCATAGAGAAATCGTAAATGAAAGGATTCAGAAACATGAATACTAGTCAACCAAGAATTGTGATCATCGGTGGAGGGACCGGACTTCCGGTGTTATTGCGTGGTATGAAAAGATTTCCAGTGGATATTACGGCCATTGTTACCGTTGCTGATGATGGCGGGAGTTCCGGGCGTTTACGTGAAGATTTCCGCATACCACCTCCTGGAGATATAAGAAATGTACTCGCAGCACTTTCAGAAGTTGAGCCGTTAATCGAGGAGTTATTTCAACATCGTTTTGAAACGAATAGTGATTTGTCCGGTCATTCATTAGGTAACTTAATGTTGGCAGCGATGACGAACATTACCGGAAATTTTGCACATGCTGTTCATGAATTAAGCAGAGTTCTCAATGTGAAGGGAAGGGTATTACCATCAGCAAACCAAAGTGTAGTTCTTCATGCTGAAATGGAGGACGGGGTGATCATTGATGGAGAATCAAAAATACCGTTATACGGCAAAAAAATTAAACGGGTATTTTTAACCCCTGACTATATTCAGCCGCTACCCGAAACATTATATGCCATTCGAGAAGCGGATCTTATCGTCATCGGACCAGGTTCACTTTATACAAGCATCTTACCTAACCTAATTGTTCCAAAAATTGGAGAAGAGCTTGCCAAGACAAATGCAAAAAAGGTGTATATATGTAATTTAATGACACAAAAAGGGGAAACAGGCGGATTTTCAGCAAGCGATCACGTGAAAGCAATTTATGATCATACTGAACCATACTCCATCCAAAAAATCATCGTTAATAACGGCTATATTCCAGATTCGGTAAAATTGCGATATAAAGGTGAATACGCAGATCCGGTAAAAATTGATTATGATAATTTAGAGAAACTTGGAATTGAAATTATTGCCGATTCGATTGCAACTTTAACCGACGGCTTTTTGCGGCATGATACAAAAACTTTATCGCAATTAATATTTAATATCTTGGAAAATGAAACAAAAAACCGCTTTCAATCGTAGTATTTAGATATATGAATGGAGGTTAGGGGATTGTCTTTTGCCTCAGATGTAAAAAAAGAATTAACGAATTTACCGATTGACGACACTTGTAGTAAGTCGGAACTATCTGCATTAATTCGTATGAACGGTGCCGTTTCTTTTACGAATCAACGACTTGTCGTCGATATTCAAACAGAAAATGCAGCTATTGCACGCAGGATCTATTCACTTTTAAAAAAACACTATCAGGTGGATGTGGAATTATTCGTCAGGAAAAAGATGAGGTTGAAAAAGAATAACGTCTATATTGTTCGCTTAATTGACCAAGTCAAAGAAATTTTAAAAGACCTTTCCATTATTGATGAAGGATTTGAATTTCATCAACAAATAGCCCCCGAATTAATTCAAAAGAAAAATTGCAAAAGAGCTTATTTAAGAGGTGCCTTTTTAGCAGGTGGTTCAATTAATAATCCCGAAACCTCTTCATATCATTTAGAGATTTTTACATTATATAAGGATCATAGTGAGGCATTGTGTGAGCTTCTCAACTCTTTCTCATTAAACAGCAAAACTTTGGAACGGAAAAAAGGTTGGATTACTTATTTGAAGGAAGCTGAAAAAATATCTGATTTTCTAAGTATTATTGGTGCACACAATGCATTGTTAAGATTTGAGGATGTCCGCATTGTCCGGGATATGAGAAACTCAGTGAATCGTCTAGTAAACTGTGAAACAGCAAACCTAAATAAAACGATTGGAGCGGCCATCAGGCAAGTAGAGAATATTAAATTTATTGACCAAACGATTGGGCTGGAGTCACTACCGGAAAAGCTTAGAGAAATTGCAAAATTAAGAATTGAATACCAAGATGTGACATTGAAAGAATTGGGCGAAATGGTTTCAGGAGGAATTAGTAAGTCGGGGATTAATCACCGGTTAAGAAAAATTGACGAAATTGCTGAAAAGCTGCGTGCAGGTGAATCTGTTCATTTCAAGTAATTTTTTAAATGTTCGGCACTCAAGTTTTCTTTATCTGAATAATTGGAGGGGGGCATCGGTTCCCCCTAAGATTATAGTTCCAATTTATTTAAAAAATTTGAAGGTTTATAGATATAATATTCACCAAGGAGGAATAGATCATGTTAGAGAAAAATGTGACTGTAAAATTAAAATCCGGTTTGCAAGCTCGACCGGCTGCACTATTTGTTCAGGAGGCGAATCGATTTTCATCGGATATTTCAATTGAGAGTAAAAGTAGAACGGTCAATGCCAAAAGTATTATGGGGATTATGAGTTTAGCGATCGGTAACGGGGAAACAATGAAAATAATTGCCGATGGTAGTGATGAGGCAGAAGCGTTGGAAGCACTAGCAAAATTTGTAGAAAGTGAAAAAAATTAATTTGTTTTTTGATAAAGTAAAAAGGAAAGTCTGCCAGATTGCTGAATTCCCACCTGTCTTTTAAAAGTGAATGAAGCGGTTGTGGTTATGACAGCCTTTTTTTTATTAGATAAAAAAAGACCGGGCACATAACCCGGTCTTTTGACTATTTTCCAATTGTATTACGACTAATGATGTGGTCAATCAATCCGTATTCTTTTGCCCGATCTGCAGACATAAAGTTATCACGGTCTGTATCTTTTTCAATGACTTCAAGAGGTTGACCAGTATTTTCGGCCAAGATTTTATTCAATTTATCGCGAGTATATAAAATATGTCTTGCTGCAATTTCAATTTCTGTTGCTTGGCCTTGAGCACCGCCAAGTGGTTGGTGAATCATGACTTCTGCGTTTGGTAAAGCATAGCGTTTTCCTTTTGCACCTGAAGAAAGTAGGAATGCACCCATGGAAGCGGCCATTCCGATACAAATGGTTTGTACATCTGCTTTAACAAAATTCATCGTATCATAAATAGCCATACCTGCTGTTACACTTCCGCCGGGACTATTAATATAAAGGGAAATATCTTTTTCCGGATTTTCGGCATCCAAGAATAATAATTGGGCAACAATCGAGTTGGCAGATACATCATCAATTTGCCCGCCGAGAATAATAATCCGGTCTTTCAAAAGCCGAGAATAAATATCATACGCACGTTCTCCACGACTTGTTTGTTCAATAACTGTAGGAATTAAATTCATTTTTTATCCTCCTTTAATTGAAATTCCCTTTACTTATTGTCAAAGGTTTTCAATCTAATATATGTACATTCTACAACAAAGGTCAATAAAGGTCAAACATAAGGCTGCGAAGAAATCGAATTGATTTCTCCTTCAAATATTACCAAGTTGCTGACTTTTTAAACCTGAATAAAAAAAATACCACTACGTCTAATTAACGTAACGGTAATCATCATTTGGACGCCCTCGAAAGGTTTTAAAGGTTGAAAACAAAAGGTTGATATATCATTTTTGTGTGAACAAAAAAGTTGATCAACTACGCTTATATCATATCCTATGCGATATTTGTTTTCAAGTTCAGCGGCTGCCGATTCTGCTTCTTTTTTCGTTCTCAATCCACCCTGGGTTTTGGCTGTGTATATTGGCTTTCCTTCATCATCTGCTTCGTTATTTTTATAAGAAACACGAAATCGCCATTCCCACTTACTTTTTTTATTTGCCAATTGATAATACTCCTTTACGCTTAGTAAACAGCGTTTTATGATTTGTTTCAGATGTCTTCATTCCACTGTGACTTTAAAAAGGTTTTCATATGGTTGCCTCCTAAAATCATTATACAAATATATGTTTCCTTTCTCAATTAAAGAAAATGTTCAATGTATGGAAGTGTTTTTAATAGTTCTCTTGATACGTATTAAAACACGTGTTAAAATAATTAAGGAGGGGGGGAATCGTGAAGAGTTATTCATCAAAAGAATTAATTAAAATGATTGAAGCGGATGGGTGGTATTTAGTTCGTGTAGCTGGCAGTCATCATCAGTATAAACATCCCACAAAATTAGGAATAGTAACAATACCACACCCGAAAAAAGATTTCCCAATCAAGACCATAAAGAGCATATTAAAACAAGCAGGGCTTGAATAGAAAGGAGGAAGAAATTTGGAAAAAGACCGATATATTTATCCTGCAATTTTTGATTACGCGGAAGATGGAATTTCAGTAGAGTTTCCGGACTTACCTGGTTGTTTAACCTTTGGTAGTACGGATGAAGAAGCGTTGACTATGGCAAAAGAAGCAATGGCGCTTCATTTATACGGTATGGAGGAAGATAATGTATCGATCCCCGCACCTTCAAAAGCAACAGACGTAAAAACAGAATCGAATCAAGTTGTTGTTCTTGTTGAGGTATGGATGCCGCCATTCCGCAATGAAATGAAACATAGAGCTGTAAAAAAGACTCTCACGATTCCACAATGGCTAGATGATCTAGCAAAAGAACACCGGGTAAACTATTCTCAGTTACTCCAAGATGCGTTAAAGAAACATCTTGGCGCAGAGGAACCAAAGAAAAGAGCATGATAAAAGACGTCCGCAATGGGCGTTTTTTACTTTTTCTTTCCCTCTTCAAGCATTTTGCTGACTTCAATGGCTTTATTTTGTTTTTCTTTGACTCTTTCCTTTTCCAAAAATTGCTCCAAATCGTTGAGTAATCGATTGATCCTTTTGCTTTCATGTTCCTCTTCTTTAACAGATTTTAGATAATGATTGATATCTCTCCTTAGAAAAAAATAAGCAATCCAAATCTTAAAGCACTTAATAGAATATAGGTCAATAAACGGAGTGTATAAAATGCCTAAGAAAGGTCGATTTGCGTTAAAAAAAACCTCATGTTGTAACGGATATCACGTTCAAAATTTTTTAGGAAACATTAGTTTTCTATAGGATTTTAAAAAAATAAAAACGACCGCTGCTGCAGTCGTACCAAGGGTTTACGATTCGTATTCAATTTGTCTAGATACAATAAAACGCCCTCGGCAGGAATCGAACCCACATTTCAAGAACCGGAATCTTGCGTGCTATCCGTTACACCACGAGGGCAAACAGTATTACTGACGAACAAAAACTATTATAATTCAATTGAAATAATTAATCAAGAGGGAAAATGTTACAAGGCATTGTGTTTTCGCCGACCAATTTCAAAGTCGCCTAGTGTGCTCTGTACGCATTTCTTAATATAGGCAAAGAATGAAATAAATAATTTTTCATAAATTAGTCGATTTTTGTTTTCAATTTTGCTAAGAACCCTTACAATTAGATTGAGGAGGAGTGTGTATGAATATCGGATATGGAATGTTCCAACAACAAACATTAAAATTGAATATGTCGCAGGAACTTGTCCAGGCGATTTCTTTACTCCAATACACTTCCTTGGAATTAGCCGGTTTTGTTGAAAAAATCGCTACAGAAAATCCACTTTTGGAAGTCGAGATGAATTTTTATTCCACCTTTAGCCCAAAATCCTTGAAAAAAAGAAAAAATCAATCAGAAAGTGTAGGCAATTTTGAGGCTTTTATCCCTGACCATTTGCCCAGCCTAGCAAATTATTTACAAGATCAATTATTGACAAAAAAACTTTCTTCAGCAGAAAAAAACTATGTCACATTTTTAATCAACAATTTAAATGACAATGGTTATTTAGAAATTGATATAGATGAAGCCAGCCGGCTTTTAAATTTGCCAAGGGAAATAGGTGTAAAAGCCCTTGAGATCATCCAAAGTCTTGAACCTGCGGGTATCGGGGCAAGAAATTTGCAAGAATGTATAATATTGCAGTTAAGGCGGAAGGACAACGTAACCCCGCAATTTATAAAAATTGTGGAACATTATTTTGAAGACTTTGCTTACAAAAAATGGAAAAAAATTGAAAAAGAATTGAACATCTCAGTAAATGAAATTCAACGATTATTTGACCTTGTTCAATCATTGGAACCTAGACCAGGCACATTCATTTCTAATGAGCGCACTGAATATGTGGTCCCGGACATGATCATTGAAAAAAGGGGAGATTTATGGCATATTCATGTCGCGGAAGATTCCTATTTTCATCTAAACATAAATGAAGATTATTATCATGAATTGATGCAACAACCTGAACCAATGGTAAAATCTTATGTGAAGGAAAAATATCAACAAATTCAATGGTTGAAACAAAGTATTGAACAGAGAAAAACAACAATGATTAACATGATGCGCGCAATCATTGAGATGCAAGAACACTACCTAGTGGGGAGTAAGAAAGACTTAAGACCAATGACTATGTATAATGTCGCAGAAAAAATCGGTGTTCATGAATCAACTATTTCTCGAATTGTAAAAAACAAATATATTCGTACACCAATTGGAACGATTCCTCTCAGGAAACTGTTTACAACCGGAGCAAAAACAGCAACCGGTAATGGTACCATATCAACTGAACAGGTGAAAAATGAAATTCGCGATATGATTGACCAAGAAAATAAAAAAACCCCCTATTCGGATCAAGAAATTGTCAAGCTTCTCGAAAAAAAGGGGATACGTGTTTCGAGAAGAACGGTTACCAAATATCGAGAACAATTGCAGATTCCTTCTTCGATCAAAAGAAAAAGATATAATTAAAAGATGGATTGAAATCGGATTCAGAATGGTCCACTTTAAAACGATAACAAGCAATCTATGACAAATTAGATTAGAAAGGAGAACAAAATGAGACAAGAAATTACTTTATATAAAAGAAAGGAATGCAGTTTATGCGATTACGCTCTTGAACTTTTAATGCAATTACAGAAAGAGTATGAATACACACTTAAATTGGTTGATATTGAAGAAAGTGTTGATTTGGAAGAAAAATACGGTTTATACATTCCTGTCGTAGAAATTGACGGAGAGGTCATTCAATTTGGGAGAATTGATGAACATGTAATTAGAATGCGCCTACAATTAAATAAAAATGTTGTAGATAGTTGATTTTTCATATATTCTCTGCTAACATAATAAGTGTAACGGAGATAGTTTTTTTGGTATCTGTGGGACGGAAAATAACCTTATGGGTCGGCCGTTGACCAATAAAACATTCATTTTCCAGTATTATTTTTATTTTAAGTGGGACATTATTAACGATAGCGGGGTTTAATAAGTCCACCTATTCCTGCTGTTTGTGAGGAGAACATAGAATGAAGTCGATTATTAATGTACAAAAAAGACTAATACCGGATTTAGTTGAAATCATGCAGAAAAGATATCGAATTCTTCGTTACATAGAAATTATGCAACCGGTCGGCAGACGTAGTCTATCCCAAAGTTTACAAATAACCGAACGGGTTTTGCGTAGTGAAACAGACTTTCTTAAAGATCAAGATCTGATTGCAATTTCAACGTCTGGTATGAGATTAACAGAAGAGGGAAAAATAATTCTGGACCAACTTGAACCAATTATGAAGGAATTTTCAAGTGCTCCGGAATTAGAAAAACAGTTGGCAATTGCACTGAATCTGCAATCATGTAATGTCGTTTCTGGTAACACCGATGAATCGGATTGGGTGAAGTCTGAATTGGGACGTGCATGTGTAGGTAGAATTAAGGAAGTCATTAAAGACGGCCAAGTTATTAGTGTGACCGGTGGTTCTACAATGAATGCTGTTGCTGAGGCATTTACAGAAAAATTAAATAAAGAGAACCTGTTGTTTGTCCCTGCTCGAGGGGGAATCGGTGCAGATATAAAAGATCAGGCAAACACAATTTGTCAAAAGTTGGCAAATAATGCCGGCGGAAACTATATGGTCCTTTATTCACCTGATCAAGTAACAAAAGAGTTTTATGAAACCTTCATCCAGGAGTCATCCATTCGTGAAGTACTAATGAGGATCAAATCTGCAGATATTGTTATTCACGGGATTGGTGATGCAATGACAATGGCAAGAAGACGGATGACATCGGAAGAAGATATGCAAAAGCTAATTCAGGAAAAAGCTGTTGCCGAAGCGTTTGGATATTACTTTGATGAAAATGGACGCATTGTCCATAAAGTGCAAACAGTGGGCTTGCAACTGGAAGATTTAAAAAATATCCCTTATATATTCGCAGTTGCCGGTGGAGCTTCCAAGGCAAAGGCAATCAAGGCGTACATGAAAATCGCCCCGAAAAATACGGTTTTAATTACAGATGAAGCCGTAACAAATGAGCTATTAAAAGGGTAATCCCTTTTAAATATAAAAAAATTCTTTACAGTTTAAAGGAGGAAATGAACATGGCAGTAAAAGTTGGTATAAATGGTTTTGGACGTATTGGACGGTTAGTTTTCCGTGCAGCGTTAAATAACCCTGATATTGAAGTAGTGGCTGTAAATGACTTAACAGATGCAAAAATGTTAGCTCATTTACTAAAATATGACTCTGTACATGGAGCATTAGAACAAGAAGTATCTGTTGATGGCGATTCTTTCGTAGTTGACGGTCAAAAAGTAAAAGTTATTGCAGAACGTGACCCAGCCCAAATTCCTTGGAAAGACCTTGGTGTAGAAATCGTTGTTGAATCTACCGGCCGCTTCACAAAACGTGCGGATGCAGCAAAACATTTAGAAGGCGGTGCTAAAAAAGTTGTTATTTCTGCACCGGCTAAAGAAGAAGATATCACAATCGTTATGGGCGTTAACGAAGAAAAATATGATCCAGCAAACCATCATGTTATTTCTAACGCTTCTTGTACAACAAACTGCTTAGCTCCGTTTGCAAAAGTTTTACAAGAAAAGTTTGGAATTAAACGTGGTATGATGACAACAGTTCACTCATATACAAATGACCAACAAATTCTTGACTTACCACATAAGGATTTCCGCCGTGCTCGTGCAGCAGCAGAATCAATGATTCCGACAACAACCGGTGCAGCAAAAGCTGTTGCATTAGTTCTTCCTGAATTAAAAGGGAAACTAAATGGTATGGCTGTTCGAGTACCAACTCCAAACGTATCATTAGTTGACCTTGTTGCTGAACTTGGTAAAGATGTAACTGTTGAAGAAGTAAATGCAGCATTCAAAGAAGCTGCTGAAGGTGAATTAAAAGGAATTCTTGCATACAACGAATTACCATTAGTTTCTAAAGACTATAACCATACAACAGTTTCTTCCACAGTTGACGGATTATCAACAATGGTTATGGAAGGTAATATGGTAAAAGTACTATCTTGGTATGATAACGAATTTGGTTACTCTAACCGTGTAGTAGATCTTGTAAACTACATCGCAAAAAAAGGCCTATAATAGATTAATCCAGATTGGGTACCATAAGTGATAAAACATTTAAAAGACTAATTTGAACCTTAGTCAAGGGGAATGGGGATACACGATTCCCCTCCCCTTTTTTCTTGTTATAATAATAATGTCCAGTAAACCCGGGGAGGTCCGAACAATGGCTAAAAAATCAGTTAGAGATGTAGATGTAAAGGGAAAACGAGTTTTTGTACGGGTAGACTTCAACGTTCCAATGAAAGATGGACAAGTAACAGATGATACGAGAATACGTGCTGCGCTACCAACCATTCAATATTTAATAGAACAAGATGCAAAAGTTATTTTGGCTAGCCACTTAGGTCGTCCAAAAGGTCAAGTTGTAGAAGAAATGCGCTTAACGGCAGCCGGAAAATGCCTTTCTGAACTGCTTGGGAAACCGATTCGGAAAGTGGACGAAGCATATGGAGAATCAGTAAAAGCAGAAATTGCAAACATGGAAAATGGCGATGTACTTTTACTTGAAAATGTACGCTTCTATCCGGGAGAAACGAAAAATGACCCGGAATTGGCAAAGGCTTTTGCTGAACTTGCTGATTTATATGTTAACGATGCGTTTGGCTCCGCACACCGGGCTCATGCTTCGACAGAAGGGATCGCACATTACTTACCAGCTGTATCCGGATTTTTAATGGAAAAAGAATTAGATGTTCTTGGCGGTGCTTTAGAAAATCCAAAACGTCCTTTCACAGCTATCATTGGCGGAGCTAAAGTAAAAGATAAAATTGGAGTTATTGAAAACTTGCTGGATAAAGTTGATAATCTCATTATTGGCGGTGGACTTGCTTATACATTTGTAAAAGCACAAGGATATGAAATTGGTCAATCCCTGCTTGAAGAAGATAAAATTGAGTTAGCAAAACAATTTATGGAGAAGGCGAAAGCAAAAGGCGTTAACTTCTATATGCCAATTGATGCGGTTATCGCAAAAGAATTTGCCGAAAATGCTGAATCAAAAGTCGCTGATATTAAAGAAATTCCAGCAGATTGGCAAGCGCTTGATATTGGACCGAAAACCGAAGAACTTTATCGTGATGTTGTTCAAAAATCTGCAACAGTTATTTGGAACGGACCGATGGGTGTATTCGAATTTGATAAATTTGCCCACGGTACAAAAGCAGTAGCCGAAAGTTTAGCAGATGCTACCGATGCAATCACGATTATTGGTGGCGGTGACTCTGCAGCTGCTGTAGAAAAATTCCATTTAGCAGAAAAAATGACCCATATTTCAACTGGTGGTGGTGCGTCCCTTGAATTTATGGAAGGTAAAATATTGCCAGGTGTTGCAGCATTAAACGATAAATAAATAGCGCTGATTAATAAATATTTTCCAAATTGTAAATTAGTAACCTCACGAAATATTTGTGAAAATGAGAGATTAGTCGTAAGTATAAAGTAGAAATTTATTCGTATTGGTACGATAATGTCACCTGGTTGGAATGTACAAGTATATTCTAGCTTTAAATGATAAATTATTCGTCATGTTCACGTACCGGTTTTGCAAGATTTCCTCACCTTTTCATTGATAAGGATACCAGTTTTGTGGAAATATACAATTGCAGGACCCAACATAAAGATGGAAGAAAGCAAATAAAGGGAAGGTGTATTATGCGTAAACCGATAATAGCAGGGAACTGGAAAATGAATAAAACCTTGCAAGAAGCAGTTCATTTTACAACGGAAGTAAAAACAAAAATCCCGAGTTCGGAATCGGTTGAATCAGTTGTCTGTGCCCCAGCTCTTTTTCTGGATAGACTTGTTCAAGAAGTCAAAGGCACACAACTTCGAGTCGGTGCTCAAAATATGCATTTTGAAGATGAAGGTGCATTTACTGGAGAAATCAGTCCAGTCGCCTTAAAAGATTTGGGTGTACAATATGTGATCATTGGCCATTCTGAACGTCGGGAAATGTTCAATGAAACCGATGAGTCGGTTAATAAAAAAGTTCATGCCGCATTTAAACATGGATTAACACCAATCATGTGTGTTGGAGAAACATTGGAACAACGTGAAGCTGACCAATGGAAACAAGTTGTTCATGCGCAAACAGTAAAAGGACTTGTCGGATTAACAAAGGAACAAGTTGCAAAAGTAGTTATTGCCTATGAACCGATTTGGGCAATCGGTACCGGGAAAACGGCCAGTGCGGAAGATGCGAATGAAGTATGTGCTTATATCCGGGAAACGGTGGCAGAACAATATGATCAAGATACAGCGGGACAAATAAGGATCCAGTATGGTGGCAGTGTAAAACCTGGTAATATCCAAGAATTAATGAATCAATCAGATATTGATGGAGCATTAGTTGGCGGTGCCAGCTTAGATCCCAATTCATTTTTACAACTACTGGAGGCAGGAAAATAATGAGTAAATCTCCAACTGCGTTAATCATCCTGGATGGATTTGGTTTACGTGAAGAAACGAAAGGAAACGCGGTAGCACATGCAAATAAACCAAATTTTGACCGCTACTGGAATGAATTCCCGCATTCAACACTAAGAGCAGATGGTGAATTCGTTGGACTTCCTGAAGGTCAAATGGGTAACTCTGAAGTCGGTCATATGAATATCGGTGCCGGCCGCATTGTTTATCAAAGTTTGTCAAGAGTGAATATTTCTATCCGTGAAGGCGAATTTGCTAAAAATCAAACATTCCTTAATGCAATGAATCATGTAAAAGAAAAAGGAACAAACTTGCATATATTTGGACTTTTGTCGGATGGTGGTGTACATTCCCATATTAATCATCTGTTCGCATTACTAAAACTTGCAGCTGACCAAGGCGTGAAAAATGTTTATGTACATGGCTTTTTAGATGGACGGGATGTCGGCCCACAAACGGCAAAAACTTATATTAATGAAACACTTGAAAAAATGAAAGAGTATGGTGTCGGTCAGTTTGCTACGATTTCTGGTAGATACTATGCAATGGACCGTGATAAACGTTGGGATCGTGAAGAAAAATGTTACCGTGCCATGGTTTACGGGGAAGGTCCAACATACCAAGACCCCATTCAATTAGTTGATGACAGTTATGCAAACGGAATTTATGATGAATTCGTCATTCCATCCGTAATGGTAAACGAAAATGGTGAACCGGTAGCAACGATTAAAGACGAAGATGCCGTCATCTTCTACAACTTCCGTCCTGACCGGGCGATTCAAATCTCGAATGTTTTCACAAATGAAGAATTCGACGGGTTTGATCGTGGACCAAAATGGCCGAAAAACTTACATTTCGTATGCTTAACTCATTTCAGTGAAACTATAAAAGGGTATGTAGCTTACGAACCGGTGAACTTGGATAATACATTAGGTGAAGTTTTGGCAAAGCATAATCTAAAGCAATTACGTATTGCTGAAACGGAAAAATATCCACATGTAACGTACTTCTTTAACGGTGGCAAAGAAGAAGTGAACCCTGGTGAAGATCGAATTTTAATAAACTCACCGAAAGTTGCAACCTATGATTTAAAACCGGAAATGAGTGCTTATGAAGTTACTGATGCATTAGTTGAGCAAATTAAAGCTGATAAATATGATGTCATCATTTTAAACTTTGCGAACCCTGATATGGTTGGCCATTCCGGGAAATTGGAACCGACTGTAAAAGCAATTGAAGCCGTTGATGAATGCCTAGGTAGAGTGGTTGACTTGATACTTGAAAAAGGTGGCAAAGCCATTATTACCGCTGACCATGGTAACTCGGAAGAAGTAGTTACTTTAGAAGGGAAACCAATGACGGCTCATACAACAAATCCGGTTCCCGTTATTGTAACAGACAAAAATGTTACCTTACGTTCTGGTGGTAAATTAGGTGATTTAGCACCGACAATACTTGACATGATTGGAATTCAGCAACCGAAAGAAATGACTGGAGAATCCATCATTGCAAAATAATAACCATTAAATGGAGATAAAGGAGAGGTTTTAGATATGCCAACAATAACTGATATTTATGCTCGTGAAGTACTAGACTCTCGCGGCAACCCAACTGTAGAAGTAGAAGTTTTAACAGAATCCGGCGCATTTGGCCGTGCTTTAGTACCAAGTGGCGCGTCCACCGGTGAATATGAAGCAGTAGAACTGCGTGACGGTGACAAAAGCCGTTATTTAGGTAAAGGTGTATTAAAAGCAGTTGAAAACGTAAATGATGTTATCGCTCCAGAAATTATTGGTTACAATGTAATGGATCAAGTAGCAATCGATAAAGCAATGATTGAACTTGATGGTACACCAAACAAAGGTAAATTAGGGGCGAACGCTATTCTTGGCGTATCTTTAGCGGTTGCTCGTGCCGCAGCAGACTTCCTAGGAATTGAATTGTATCAATATCTTGGTGGATTCAATGCAAAACAACTTCCAGTACCAATGATGAACATCCTTAACGGTGGTGCTCATGCTGATAGTACTGTCGATATTCAAGAATTCATGGTCATGCCTGTTGGTGCACCAAACTTCCGTGAAGCATTACGTATGGGTGCTGAAGTATTCCATAGCTTACGTTCTGTATTAAAAGCAAAAGGATATAATACAGCAGTTGGTGATGAAGGTGGTTTCGCACCAAGCTTAAAATCTAACGAAGAAGCACTTGGCATTATTGTAGAAGCTATTGAAAAAGCCGGTTATAAACCAGGTGAAGATGTTATGCTTGCAATGGACGTTGCATCTTCTGAATTATTTAATGATGAAGACAAAAAATACCACTTCCCAGGTGAAGGTGTTGCTCGTACATCTGAAGAAATGGTATCATTCTATGAAGATCTTTGCAGCAAATACCCAATCGTATCCATTGAAGATGGTCTAGATGAAAACGACTGGGAAGGTTTCAAATTATTAACTGAACGCTTAGGCGGTAAAGTTCAATTAGTTGGTGACGACTTGTTCGTAACTAACACTGAAAAATTAGCAAACGGTATTGAAAAAGGTATTGCTAACTCAATCTTAATCAAAGTTAACCAAATCGGTACATTAACTGAAACATTTGATGCAATCGAAATGGCAAAACGTGCCGGTTACACAGCTGTTGTATCCCACCGTTCAGGTGAAACTGAAGATACAACAATTGCTGACATCGCAGTTGCTACAAATGCGGGCCAAATTAAAACAGGTGCACCATCCCGTACTGATCGCGTAGCTAAATACAACCAATTGCTTCGTATCGAAGACCAATTGGCCGAAACAGCACAATATCTTGGTAAAAACACATTCTACAATTTAAAAAAATAATTGTATATGAATGATTCAAAGGCTACCCTTAATTTTTCCAGGGTAGCCTTATTCGTTCATAAAACAGGAAAAGACTTACATTTTTCCATTAATATATCCTATCCAATCGCTTAACCACCTCTAAAACTGTATGTTAGGTAACCCTCCAAACAGCTAATAAGTCAATGGTTACTTTCTTTATCAAAAAGCTAACGCTCAACCACAACATATTGAGCCTTTGTAACTTTTCAAAATACCCTTTTGGGCGTTATTCATTTAATCTCAATTATATACGAAAGCCATAAACTTTGCTCCTACTTTTTTATCACAAATTTCTGTAAAAAATTTTTCTAATAAAACTTCTCGGCATATTCTTACATCAAGTTATTTACAGTATCTAAAGCATTTAGACAAATAATAAATAGTATGATGGAAATGGTTCTTTTTCTTAAAAATCAGCATGATAAGCCGATAAAATAAATGAGTCATTTTTTGAATTATATTATACTAGTAAAATAAGGGCTTTTTAGAAACCAACATAGGCTTCCAAAATCATACCCCCACCATCTACACTAAACTAGGTTTAATTTCAAATTGACAAGTATTTATTTCCATATTGATTATACAATTACAATGAAATAACGTATTTTCTTTATGAAAGTAAACATGACATTCACGATAGGGAGGAGTTTTAATTGAAAGAAAACGGTGACAGGAAGAAAGCTGTATTAAGCATAAGGAACAAGTTGATTATATCCTTTTTAGGTATTTTATTAATTCCATGTATTGTCATAGGATCATCCTCATATATAAGTGTGAAAGATAATACCGAAGACCGAATTATGGAAATGGCCCAAAAAGATGTATCGAACGTTGGTAATACGATCAGTCAATTCACGAAATTAAATATGGAAAATGTCGAATACTTGTCTAGTGAAATTATAGCCGGTAATATCGTTAATGGTGAGGATGCAAAAACGCGTGAAGTTTTAGATAAAATTCAAAAAGCAAAAGAAAATGTCATTGAACAGACCTATGTTGGAAATGAAAAAGGGGAGTTTATGAATTCTCCAAGATTTAAACACCCGGCAGGCTATGACCCGAGGGATAGATCATGGTACAAACAAGCAATAGAACACAAAGATAAAGTGATTATCACGGATCCTTATATTTCAAAGGCTTCCAATGAAGTGGTGGTAACGTTGGCGAAAGCAACAGCAGATGGCCAAGGGGTTGTTGCTGTTGACTTAAAGCTTGATAGTTTAACAAATATTATTAGCAACATTAAAATCGGTAATGAAGGATATTTATTTGTAGTAGATAAAACAGGAAAGGTTATAAGCCACCCAAATGCAGAGCCAGGGAAGGAATTAAAAGGAAATTTCGTCAAAGAGATGTTTGATGCGAAAACAGGTAGCTTTGATTATGTTTCCAATAAAGAAGCTAGAAAATTGGCGTATGTAACGAATGACATAACTGGTTGGAAAATTGCCGGAACAATGTTGAATAATGAAATTAATCAAGAAGTAAGGCCCCTTTTATTGACGACTTTGTACGTAATCATTTTCTCACTTATTATTGGTGCAACGATTGTCTGGTTTATTACGCGCTCGATTTCTAAGCCAATCAAATTATTAGCCGATGCCAGTGGGAAAATTAGCAAAGGCGATTTAACAGTTCAGATTGATTTGGACAGAGATGATGAGCTTGGACAATTAGCAAAGGCATTTAATAATATGCGAAAAAATCTCCATTTCGTTATTACAAAAGTTCGTGATAAAGCTGGTAATCTTGCTACTTCCTCTGAGCAATTAAAATTAGGAGCTGAACAAAATACTTCAGCGACAGAATTAATATCGTCTTCTATTCAAGAGATTGCAACGGGTATGGACAATCAATCGAACAATATTATAGAGAGTCAAAAGGTAGCAGAGGAAATGGTAAATTCTATTCATGAAATGTCGGCTATGGCAAATGATGTGACACAAACAGCTCAAAATACGAAACAAGCTGTTGATGAAGGAAACAAATCAATAGAAACAACACTTAGCCAAATGGAATCAATTAAGAAAAACACCCTTGAATTAGCAACAAACATTCAAGGTTTAGGTAATTTATCATCTGAAATTAATAAGATTATTGATGTGATAACAGATATTGCCGAGCAAACGAATTTACTTGCATTAAATGCTGCAATAGAGGCTGCAAGAGCAGGCGAACATGGAAAAGGGTTTGCTGTTGTTGCTGATGAGGTACGGAAATTGGCGGAAGAATCTAGTCAATCAGCAGAAAAAATTAAACAAATGATTGAAAAGATTCAAGATGAGACATCAGCCACAGTACATTCTATGGAATTAGCAACCGAACAAGTAGAAAAAGGTATATCGGTTGCAAACAATGCAGGTTCATCGTTTACAACAATCAAAGGATTTACAGATGAAATAACTGAACAAGTAAAAGCTGTTGCTTCGAATATAGAGGGAATTTCTGTGGGTGCAAAACAGTTTATTCAAACATTCCAACAAATCACATCAACTGCAGAAGCAACAACTTCTGAAGCTCAAACGGTCTCTGCATCAACGGAAGAACAACTAGCTTCAATGGAGGAAATTGCTCATTCTGCTGCATCCTTAACTGCAATTGCTGAAGAGTTACAAGAGATAGTCAACCATTTTAAACTGTAACTCACCGAATGAGCACAAACAAGCCACGTTCATGTAGCAATTGTTTTTATCACACATTTATGCTACATTAATAATAGTTATGTTCCTTTAGGAGGTAGACTCGTGCATACTTTTTTAATCGTATTACTTGTTATTGATTGCCTTGCTTTAATTGCCGTAGTCTTGTTGCAATCGGGAAAAAGCGAGGGTTTATCAGGTGCCATTTCCGGTGGTGCTGAGCAATTATTCGGTAAACAAAAAGCCCGTGGGATGGATTTAGTTCTTCAACGGATTACAATTGTCCTTTCAATCATCTTTTTCGTATTGACCATTTTACTTGCATATTTTGGTTATTAATGAATAAATCGATTCCTGGCCGCAATTGGTCAGGTTTTTTTTTTGATTAAGGTTCTGCACTTTGTTTTACATTTAACTTAAGATTTTGTAAGCTGAATTAAGGAAACAATTTCCATATTTACGTGGGGAAGTTTCATTTTACAGAGTTTAACTTTATCTTTTTTCGTAAAAAATACTAGTAATTGTTTGCACATAGAGAGGAAGAATGAAATTGAAAATCATAGCACCAAAGCCTTTTACATTTCACAGAGGTCCAAGAGCTGTGTTACTATTGCACGGATTTACTGGGAATAGTGCCGATGTTCGAATGCTGGGAAGATTTCTTGAGAAAAATGGATATACTTGCCACGCTCCGATTTATCGCGGGCACGGGGAAGCGCCAGAAGAATTGTTGAAATATAATCCGGATATTTGGTGGCAAGATGTTGTTCAAGCGTATAATGATTTAAAAAATATGGGACATGATGAAATTGCGGTTGCCGGTCTTTCCCTTGGCGGACTTTTTTCTTTAAAACTTGGATACTCGGAACCGGTAAAAGGAATTGTTCCCATGTGTGCCCCAATGTATTTTAAAAATAAAGATGTACTCTATCAAGGTGTTTTACAATTTGCCAGAGAGTTTAAGGAAAAAGAAGGAAAAACGAAAGACCAAATCGAAAAGGAATTGAGCGCATTCGATTCTAAAGAGCTACAGCAATTATTGAAGGAAAATGAACTGTTAGTCGATGAAGTGAAAACAAATATCGATATGATCTATGCACCGATATTTATCGTGCAGGCAAAAAAGGATCAAATGGTGAATATTGATAGTGCAAAAATTATTTATAATGAAGTGGAATCAATGAAGAAATCTATAAAAATGTATGAAGAATCGGGTCATGTGATCACATTAGATAAGGAAAGAGAACAATTGCATGAGGATATCCTTCAGTTTTTAAATAGCTTGGATTGGAAAGAATAAAAGATCGAAAGGAGGTATTTTCTTTGGAACAGCTAGCCTTAGTTGAAAAATTACTTGATTATATGAAAGAAGAGGCTTATAAACCGCTGACGGTAAGCGAGTTAGAAGCTGCTCTCGGAATTAATGACTCCAGTGAATTTAAAGATTTTGTCAAAACATTGGTCTATATGGAAGAAAAGGGTCTCGTTGTTCGGACACGAAGCAACCGATACGGTCTTCCGGAAAAAATGAGTCTAATTCGCGGACGGGTTTCCGGCCATGCGAAAGGTTTTGCATTTGTAATTCCGGAAGAACCCGGCATGGATGATATTTTTATTCCTCCCGGTGAAACAAATACCGCATTAAATGGTGACTTGGTGCTAGCAAGAGTTACGAAACAGAGTTCTGGAGCGAGAAGAGAAGGAACCATTATTCGTATATTAGAACGAGGAACAAAGCAAATTGTTGGTACCTATACACAAAGTGCGAATTTCGGTTTTGTTATTCCTGATGATAAAAAATTTAACGGAGATATTTTTATCCCGAAACATGCGTCGATGGGCGCGGTGGAAGGACATAAGGTTGTTGTTAACATTACCGTTTACCCGGAAGGCCGAATGAGTGCGGAAGGGGAGGTCGTCCAAATTCTCGGGCATAAAAATGACCCGGGGGTTGATATTTTATCAATCATCTATAAACATGGATTGCCTATGGAATTTCCGGATGAGGTGATGGAGCAAGCTCAAAAGACGCCGGATACCATAACCGAAAGTGAGCTGTCAAACCGCCGTGATCTCCGCGGCCAAATGATTGTAACCATTGACGGTGCCGATGCAAAAGATTTGGATGATGCGGTTACTGTAACGAAAATGGAAAATGGTCATTATAAATTAGGCGTCCATATTGCCGATGTCAGCCATTACGTAACGGAAGGAAGCCCGATTGACCGTGAAGCATTTGAACGAGGGACAAGTGTGTATTTGGTTGATAGGGTCATTCCGATGATTCCCCACCGTCTGTCAAACGGTATTTGTTCTTTAAACCCGAACGTTGACCGCCTGACATTATCTTGTGAAATGGAGATTGATGAACATGGCACAGTTGTCAGCCACGAAATATTTCAAAGTGTGATTAAGACAACTGAGCGGATGACTTATGCAGACGTCAATAAAATTTTAGTCGATAAAGATGAAGAACTTCGGAAAAAATACGAGCTGATTGTCCCTATGTTCGAATTAATGGAAGAGTTGGCGTCCATTTTACGTCATAAACGGATGAACCGAGGAGCAATTGATTTTGATTTTAAAGAAGCAAAAGTGTTGGTTGATGAAGAAGGACACCCGACTGATGTTGTCATAAGGGAACGGTCGGTTGCTGAACGGTTAATTGAGGAGTTTATGTTAGCTGCCAATGAAACGGTTGCCGAACATTTCCATTGGCTTGACGTACCTTTTATTTACCGAATTCACGAAGATCCGAAAGAAGATAAATTACAGCGGTTTTTTGAGTTTATCACGAATTTCGGCTTAATTGTTAGGGGAAAAGCAAATTCCGTTCATCCCCGGGCTTTGCAAGAAATTATTGATGAAGTCCGCGGTAAACCGGAAGAAATGGTCGTAAATACGGTGATGCTCCGTTCGATGCAACAGGCAAAATATTATCCGGAAAATTTGGGCCATTTTGGATTATCAACCGAATTTTATACCCATTTTACTTCACCAATTCGCCGGTACCCTGATTTGATCGTTCATCGCTTGATTCGAACGTATTTAATTGATGGAAAAATCGATCTGACTACCCAGGCAAGATGGGATGCGGTGTTACCAGAAATCGCCGAGCATACATCAAAAATGGAGCGGCGTGCAGTCGATGCCGAACGTGAAACCGATGAATTGAAGAAAACTGAGTTTATGTTGGACAAAATTGGTGAGGAGTTTGATGGGATCATTAGTTCCGTTACAAACTTTGGTCTTTTTGTTGAACTGCCGAATACGATTGAAGGACTTGTTCACGTTAGCTATTTAACCGATGATTATTATCATTATGATGAACGGCAATATGCGATGATCGGTGAACGAACAGGGAATGTTTTCCGAATTGGTGACGAGATTACCGTTCGTGTGATTAATGTTAATAAAGATGAGCGCTCGATTGATTTTGAAGTCGTCGGGATGAGGCGTAAGAGAGGTTTGGATCGAAAAGAGGCTCCGAAAATCGTTGTTGCCAATCCGAATAAAAGATCGCGGAACGGTGGCAAAAACGATGACAATCGTATAGATAAGAAACCGCGGAAGAAAAAGAAATTTTATGAGAATGCTCCGAGTGTAAAACGGAAAAAGAAAAAAACAAAGTAGGAATCATTTTAACATCATGCGGTCAGAATCATCCACAATTTAATGGGAAGAGGAATGATCGCCTTCTTTGTACCAACTAAATGACTATATGTATAAACTTGCTTCTATGACAAATTGCTTTTCCCTCTATTTTTTGCTAAAATAAATGGTTACTGGGGGAATGCATGATGCCAAAAGGAAGAGGAAAAATCGTTGCCCAAAATAAAAAAGCTTTTCATGATTATTTTATCGAGGAAACCTATGAAGCTGGAATCGTTTTGCAAGGGACAGAGATTAAATCCATTCGTGCAGGTCGTACAAATTTAAAAGATGCATATGCCCGAATTGATAAGGGTGAGGTGTTTTTGCACAATATGCACATCAGTCCATATGAGCAGGGGAACCGCTACAATCATGACCCGCTGCGTACAAGGAAATTGCTTTTGCATAGAAAAGAAATTAATAAATTAGTTGGTGAAACGAAAGAATCCGGTTACTCCCTTGTTCCGTTAAAAGTTTATTTGAAGGATGGTTTTGCCAAAGTCGAGCTTGCCTTGGCTAAAGGTAAGAAAAAATATGATAAAAGAGAAGACTTGAAGAAGAAAGAGGCAAAACGAGATATTGAACGAGCATTTCGGGAAAGGCAAAAGATGTAAGCAGAAGTAACACATTCCATTTGTTTTTTTAGTTATTTTTGCTATAATAAGGATGTCGCAAGGAAAGACCAGTGACAATAAATAATTAAATAGTAGCTAAGTAAAAACTATTCCATAACCAACCTATACGAATATGGGGACGTTAAGGATTCGACAGGGATAGGTCGAGCTTAAGCTGCGAGTCGAGTCGGCGAGCTCGTAAATAACGCCACGCCAATAATAACTGGCAAATCTAATCAAAATTTAGCTTTAGCTGCGTAATAGCTGCTAAGCTGCTCCTCCCTCCATCGCCCATGTGGTAGGGTCAGGGGCTCATCTGAGTGGGATACGCCGGTTGCCTGCCGTCTGAAGGCGAAGGAAGAGAACAATCAGACTAGCGTTCATAGAGCCTGTCGGTAGGCCGAGTGAAGCGCGAAATGCCAATATATCGACTACACTCGTAGATGCTTAAGTGGCGATATTTCTGGACGTGGGTTCGACTCCCACCGTCTCCACCAATACATAACTTGGTGGATACCTAATAAACTATGACAAGAACCATAAAATTTCCGTTTGGAAATTCTATGCTTTATTTTTTTAGGAAATTTTATGCTTGATTAATTTTAAAATCTGAGAATCAAGTATAAGATTTCAAATTTTAAGGTTTATGCTTGAATTTATTTTCTGAAAGAATATACTTAAATTTTTTATAAAGCTAGAAAGAATGTGTGTCAACAATTCTTTCTAGCTTTAATTTTTTTCTTTTTATTTAACTAAATTGGAGGGGGGGGAATGACTGTTGATTTAATTATTCTATTATATTTTGGTTTGGCTCCATTTCTATCTTCACCCACCGTTCAAAGTGTTATGTGGATAATTGGTTCTCTATTTTAGCTTTAATTGGAATTGATAGTAGATATAAATCTAAGAAAAATATGAAAATCATTAAAGTCATCCTTTTTAAATGGATTTTTAGTGGTTAGGAATATTTGGAACAGTACTTGCTGATTCCTTTAATACCATAAGGTCATCAGTTTTTTTCTTGTAGCCGCAGGGATTTTGGTAGATATTTTAATCCACGATATAACTCTAATGTCTATAAAAATGTATGAAATAGAACAATTTTACTTCTGGTAATAGCAAGATAAGTAGAACCAAGAAACCTATTTGCTGGTAATATTTTTTCTATCAAAAAAACGTGTTGTTAGCTGTAAATATCTGTTAATCAAGTGGACTTCTGAATATTTATGATAAAATGAATATGATTTGTGGGGGGCTTGTTTTTAAACTAGTGGGTGCATTGATTCAAACTTGTTTTAAAAAAATATTTAGACATTGAATGATACTATTCTACGTTTACTAATTGATTACTTCTTTAAGAATGGGAGGTAAACAATTATTGTAGTGAATATTTTCGGACAAATTGATCCCATTTTAATCTCAAAAAAACTAGGAATTACTTTATCTAATCTTCCTCAAGATTGGAGAGAAGAATTAATAGAATCAATGGGGAAAGAAATTTATTATAGGGAATATGATATTAGGAAATACAACGATTTTCCAACCATCGCAGCATACAATACTAAAAAAATTGTTGAGCATAAAAACTTTTTAGGGATATTAAATCGAAGAAGCAAAAATCATTTAATCGAAATAGCAAATAACCTTATTTGTATAAGTGTAGAGGACTTTGAGAATTCAATGCTTAAAAAAAGAATCCTAATATTGATAGTCCAACTTGTGAAATGGAATTTGCAGAGAAATGGATAAATTTATATGAGTTTTTAATTAGGAATGATTGTAATAATAGAAATTGGGTGCCATTAACATGTATGTATTCATCTGAAAAAAGTTTGTTTGAAAGGACTAATGTATTAGGAATAATACATGCAGAAATGGGCTTCGATATTAATGATCCAATAGCTTATAATCAAAGAAAGATTGATAGCCTTATACATTTTGGAAAAATGATAGATTCATTTCTTGATAAAGAAAAATTTTATTTGCTGGATTATCTTTTAAATGCTTTAGCAAGCGATAGCAATTATAATGCATATCACCTTTTTAAAAATTTCTCTTTATTTGAAATGCTTATAGGGAAAGATAATCTTAATGATCCTGTCAAATTCGATGAAAAATTAGCACTTTTTATAGAACTGGATAGTTATGGGGATAGTGAGAAAAATAAATTGTTTGCAAAAATAATTCGGCAAATTCGTAATAAAATAGCGCACGGAGATTTTAATGGAGTACGAAAAAAGTTAGAAGAGTACGCAACCCATTTTATGGAAAATTATTACTTCGATTATTATGAATATAGTAGGGAAAATTGGATTTATCTAAATATTTGTTGTGAGTTAGATAGAATTTTAGCAAATATTATTTGGGATTTGTTTTCAAGAGATAGTCAAGTTGGAAACGGAGGTTACTATAAATATGGGTATAAAGGAAAGAATTAAAATAGAGCAACATAGGAAGTTTGAAAACTTTAAGATGTGTACTAGAGATTTTGAAAGTATAAAGCTAGAAGATGTATATAGTAAAGATGAATTATATGTCTTAAAAGTTAACATGTTAAATGCAAATTATTTAGAACCTTATATGATGTATTTTGCAATAGAAAAGTGCAGACAAATGCAATTAAAAATGCAAATGATAGAAAAAGTATAAGAAACTGTGAAATACATCTTTCGATAATATGGACTACATACCTTTAAATCAGATGTATATAATTGTATACTAATTTAAAGTAAACTAGAAAAAGGATGAAGGGCAATGGAAAAAATAGGAAGAAATGATTTATGTCCGTGTGGGAGTGGAAAGAAATATAAGAATTGTTGTGGAAAGAATAATGTTATTACGATGGAATCTTTAATAGAAAAGGAATTAACTAACGTACAAGTGGATCTTCTTAATTTTGCACTTGAAAATTATGAAGAAGAATTGAATGATTTTGTTGGAGATTGGATAGAAGACTTGGATATTCCTGAGGAAGCTCTTGAGATGTTTACCTTTTTCACAGTAGTATGGGCGATTACTTATTTTGAAATATATGGAAAAACAATACTAGAACATTTTATTGATAAAAAAGGTTCGAAATGGAATCGTCCAAAGATAAAGAGTATTTTACCAACATGGAGTCAAGCAAAACCTTCCGTTGCCATCATTAAAGAGCAAGATGAAAATCAGCTGTTAACACTAGAAGATATATTTACTAATGAAATAAAAAAAGTGAAGGTACTGGAAGACCATCCGGTAGAAACGGGTGGAATTGTGGTTGGTATTCTTTTTCCTACAGGTGATACATTTATTTTCTTTACTTCATTTATTGATTTACCCGCTAGTTTAACAGAAATAGTCAAAGAAGGTGTATATCGACTATTTGAAGAAAGTGACGAAGCGAATCCAAACGAATTTTTATCTGCTTTTTACCCTGAAATCCTTCATTTTTTTGTATTTGGTCCAGAGCCAGATGTAGAAGATTTAGAATGGTTATCGCCAAAACATATAGAAGTTGCCCAAGAGTTTCAGGATTATATGGAAGATATATATGATGATGTCATCATAAAGTTGGGTGTCCATCTTTGGCATCAATATTGTTCGAGGAAAAATCCGAAAGTTATGAAACCAGGTGTCTATGTCGCTGCATTAAGATACTTAATCGATCGATTCATACCTTATGGTGAATGGGTTACTCAAAATGAATTAGCTGAGGAGTTTGAAATTTCCAGCAGTAGCTTATCTACCAAGTATCGAGATATGGAAAAGGTACTCAAAGAAGAATTGGATGAACTGGAGGAAAAACTTGTTAGTATTGCTGATGAAATGTATGACGATTTTCAACTTGACGATGATGACGATGACGAGTTTTTTGAGGAAAACTTTGGCGAGCCAGAGGAAGAGGATTTCTTCATCAATTCAAAATTTATCATGGAACGAGAACTATTGAGATTGGAAAATGAAATGAGCAATCAAGATTTTGAAACAGTGGATGATGTCCCAACATTTTTAAACCAACAAGTAAATCAACAAAGTGTCAAGAAACCTTTATCCAATAAGGAAAAAGCACAGGATTTATTATTTGATGCTTACCAGTCAACCGGTAAAAAGCGAATAGAATTGGCAAAAAAAGCTTTAAAATTATATCCGAACATTCCGGATGCTTATAATATTTTAGCTGAATTTGAACTAAATCCGCTTAAGGAAGAGCAGCTCCTACTAAAGGCTATAGAGGTTGGAGAAAAAGAACTAGGAAAAGATTTTATTAAAGAAAATACGGGAAACTTTTGGGGAATTGTTAGTACTAGACCCTATATGAGGGCGAAATTCAATTATGCTGATTTCTTACATGATAATGAACGTTTTGAAGAGGCGATTCGTCAGTATCAAGACCTCTTAGAATTAAATCCACTCGATAATCAAGGTGCTCGCTACGAGTTATTTATTGTCTATGTGGAATCGGGATTATTCAAAAAAGCAGAGGCTCTCTTAAAGAAATATAACGAAACAATGACAGCAAACGGAGTCTATAATTCAGTGTTGATTGAACTTTTACAAAATGGTGTGACGAATAAGGCAAAACAGCTTCTGAAAAAGGCGAAACAGCAAAATCCATATGTGCCCGATTATTTATTGGGGAAAAAGGATATACCGATGTATCTACCTAGCCACTATCAATTAGGTAGTGAGTCAGAAGCAATTATTTACGCTGATAATCATTGGAACTTATGGGCAGGTAATCCTAAATTATTGGATTTTCTAAAGAAAGGTAAATAAGCAATCTTGTGCGGGAAATTCTTATTTTTGTCGACCAGGCCGAAAATCGTCCAGTTCTGACTGAAAATTGTAATCAACTGAAAAAGAGCAAAATAATTTCAATGAACGCCATATCAAAATGTACCTTTGTGGGTAATCATACTATATATTGTGCCTTCGACTTATTTCGAGCAATTTTTTAGTGGCCACAAAAATTGCATATTTTTGTCTACGAGAGCAAATCTTGTCAAAACTTTGAAGTGAGAAACTCTATTTTTTGTTGACAAGACTGGTCTCGCCGCCAAGTTAAAGTCCGAAAATTTCCGTTTTTTTCATGGTAAAATTAGGTAATGCGTTATTAGTCTTAAATCTTTTCAAATACCTTTTGTTGCTAATCATCGAATGAACTTTATACATTATGGAGAAAATTAGTTGTTTTTGTTTACAGGGATTAGAGAACGGCAATGAGTGAATATCAAGAAATCGATCTTTAAATAATAAAGATGCATGGAATTATTCTTCCATGCATCTTTTGGATGTTGACATAACTAGGTTTTCAAAGGTTTATGGATTTACTTGGTAAAAATCAATAGAAATTATTAAAATTCCTCATAAATGGCCGGGTCTTGGTTTTGTAACCTGCCATCAAGCCTTGTTAGTCCATTAATCATTTGCATTTCTGATTCGTCTAAGGAAAAATCAAAAATAGAGAAATTTTCTAATTGCCGCTCTGGTGAAGCAGATTTAGGAATGGCAATTGCCCCTAATTGATAATGCCAGCGTAAAATAATTTGAGATACGGTCTTTTGGTGGCGGTTTGCAATTTCTTTTATGGTTTCATTTTCGAGAACAGCATTGGCTCTCCCTAGAGGGCTCCATGATTCGGTTATAATCTGATGTTCTTGATGATATTTTCTTTGTTGTTCCTGGTTAAAAAAAGGATGTAATTCAATTTGATTAATACTTGGTTTGACACCGGTTTCCTTCTCTAGTCGTTCAAGATGTTCTGGTAAAAAATTGCAAACACCGATGGATCGAATGAGTCCCCATTTTTTTGCATCAATTAATGCCTGCCACGCCTCAACATATTTGTCTTGCTTTGGATTTGGCCAATGTATTAAATATAAATCATAATAATCGAGATGAGCACGATATAAAGATTCTTGGATGGCAGTTAAAGCTAGATCATAGGATTGATAGCGACCAGGCAATTTAGATGTAATGAGAAGATCCTGCCTTGGAACAGAACTACGTCGAACAGCTTCACCAACTGTTCCTTCGTTTTCGTAATTATAGGCACTGTCAATTAAACGATAACCAATATTGATTGCGCTCGTGATAGCATTGACACCCATACTACCTTTTAATTTGTATGTACCTAGACCAATAGCCGGTAAAGTAAGTCCGTCATTCAAAGTAATTTCTGGTACGTTATTCATCATACGCTCCCCTTTCTATTCCATATTCCAAATTCCTTACGTGAAATGAACGAAGCTGTTTAAAGTATTTCCTAGAATCATTTACGTATTCGCCTAAACGTAAAACTGAAGCATTGATAAGTGTGTTCATCAGTTTACTTCGATTTTAGTTTTTAAAACGAATTAGTGTGTCACTGTGCGGAATTTGGCTTATATTATTATTTTATACGAATTTGAAAAAAAGTGAAATGTAATGATGGTATGGAATTTTCTAAAAAGTGTAAAAGGACATAAAATGTATAACTTGTTTTTGCACATGGAAAATCAATAAATCATTAAAATATTAAAGAGAAGTAATCTTTAATTTAGGTTCAAAGAACTAAGTTTAAGCAAAGGTAAAATTTTCGTTTAACAGTGGAAGGAATGGAATAAAGAAATATATTGTTAGATAGGTTAATAATTTTTCTCTGACTTTTTGTCGTCGACCCCCAATAGTGCATGAACCCCGGGAGGTCGACGACAGTTATTTTGTAGAATGATAATTGGAAAAATGCTTGAGCTATCTGGGATTGAGAAAATACAATTGCTTAAAAACAAATTTTCTATTATAATTAACGCAAAAGCAACAATACAAAGAAACCTTATTATACCAAGGTTTTTTGGGGTTTATATCTTACCTATGAGGAATTGAAACAAACGGTTAAGTGAAGCAGGTTATCAAACAGTTTTTGTTTATATCTTACCTATGAGGAATTGAAACTGAACAGTATAACTTAAAACGTAACTAATATGATTATAGTTTATATCTTACCTATGAGGAATTGAAACTTTCTAATTCATCGTAGATACTTGTTTCATATAATCCGTTTATATCTTACCTATGAGGAATTGAAACAAATCTTCTCGAATGGTTTTTTCTCCCTCAACAACTTCGTTTATATCTTACCTATGAGGAATTGAAACTCCTTTCACCGTTCGTAGTAAATACGTAGGTTGACTTCGTTTATATCTTACCTATGAGGAATTGAAACGTACTGGTGAAATTGTAGATGAAGCTACAGGACTACGTTTATATCTTACCTATGAGGAATTGAAACAACAATTCTTCGTTACTATTGTTATCCGATAGGTGTGTTTATATCTTACCTATAAGGAATTGAAACATTTCCTTCAATCGCGTACTTGCCGGATAGCCTTCGTTTATATCTTACCTATAAGGAATTGAAACTATGTCCTGTGAACTCTGATATTGCAGCACCACGCTTGTTTATATCTTACCTATAAGGAATTGAAACAAAAATATAAAAAAGGATGGTAAAAAATGGAAATAGTTTATATCTTACCTATAAGGAATTGAAACACAACAAGATTGTATCCTCCATTTGCATCTTCCCGATGGGTTTATATCTTCCCTATAAGGAATTGAAACGTTATATTACAATCGACGAGCAGGAAGCGCTCGTATGTTTATATCTTACCTATAAGGAATTGAAACCCGGATTCGGTAATGGGTAAATGGGCAGGGGATAAAAACGTTTATATCTTACCTATAAGGAATTGAAACGCGTATGGATAGCATTTTGATTCATTGCCATGTGTGTTTATATCTTACCTATGAGGAATTGAAACTTTCGGTTTCCGCACTCAAATCCAAAATCCGTTGAGCGTTTATATCTTACCTATGAGGAATTGAAACAAACTAATTGTTGCAGGGTTAACGGAGTTGGTCGAGTTTATATCTTACCTATAAGGAATTGAAACTCTGAAAAATTAACAACAGTAGAACAATGGATAAGGTTTATATCTTACCTATAAGGAATTGAAACACGGAACAGAAAATATGGGATGTCACTTGGAAATGAGTTTATATCTTACCTATAAGGAATTGAAACAGTGCTGATAAGGAGGACGCCCTCATTATTGCTGAGTTTATATCTTACCTATGAGGAATTGAAACGTGCGGACGGTGATATAATCGTAATGCAACCGCGGATGTTTATATCTTACCTATGAGGAATTGAAACCTACTGTAATATGTTAAAGAAGGTGTGAGAGGTGAGTTTATATCTTACCTATGAGGAATTGAAACCGCATCCCATGCATCGATAATTTCAGTTTCGGCGCTGTTTATATCTTACCTATGAGGAATTGAAACCCTCTCTACAATTTTTTTACCTTCTCCGTCAATCCAGTTTATATCTTACCTATGAGGAATTGAAACAAAGGTTTTCTAATAAAGTTTGTGATTCGATAGTAGTTAATATCTTACCTATGAGGAATTGAAACTATTTCACTTCTGGATTTGGAATACGAGCTTTAATCGTTTATATCTTGAGGAATTGAAACCCAGTCAGGAAGCTGTAGGGGTGGAAAAACAGTGGGCAAATCCCGTTCTTATCAGCTTTTTGGTTGGGAATGTCTCCTTTTGTTGACAAATCCCGACATCTTCGCAACTTCAAGGATAAAATCTCTCCAATCTGTCGATAAAACTTAATCACGTCACCACTTTAAGGTGGGAAAGTGCGTCCACTGAAGTTTACGTACTCATTATGATAAACCATAATAACACATCAGGATATGGTGTCTGGTTAGATTGTTTAGCACTTTTTCAGTGGCCTGTGAGAAAATCTCAATATTGTCGGTGAACCTCATCAATTTTAGCAGACTCGCTCTATTATGACGACGAGCATTAATCACTTGTTCGTTGCTATTTTTCACTGGGGCTGGATTCAATACATAAGAAAAACTGAGAGCGTTACAAATATTGGTAACTTATTAATTACCACCCAAAAGTCGCCTTTTCCAAAAAATAACGTACAAATCATAACGACTCACCTCTCTTCATTATCCCTTTTTGTGTTCTAATCATTAATAGACGTCAAATATTTAATCCCTTCATTTTAAATTTTTTAATAAAGGAGTAAAATAATATAGTAATTATCGGGATTAAAAAGGAGTGGAATGACATTATGAGTGAGATTCAATGGATGAATGAAGTCCTGAAAAGAAAAGATGACTTAATAAAAGATTTACAAAGACTTTTACAAATCAAAAGTGTACTTGACGAAGAACATGCAACAGCAGATACTCCCCTCGGACCGGGAATTAAGAAAGCTTTGGAATATATTCTTGATTTAGGAGAAAAGGATGGATTCAAAAGTAAGAATGTTGGTAATTTGGCCGGCCATCTGGAAATGGGTCAAGGAGAAGAACTTCTTGGCATTTTAGGTCACATCGATGTAGTACCAGAGGGAGATGGTTGGAGTGTTGACCCATATGGCGCGGTGATTAAAGATGGAAAAATCTATGCGCGCGGTTCCAGTGATGATAAAGGACCGACTATGGCTGCGTATTATGGGATGAAAATAGTAAAAGAATTAGGTCTGCCACTAAATAAAAGAGTGCGGTTGATTATCGGAACTGATGAAGAAAGTGACTGGCGTTGTGTAAATCACTACTTTAAACATGAAGAAATGCCAACCATTGGATTTGTTCCAGATGCGGATTTTCCAATTATTTATGCAGAAAAAGGAATCTCCAATCTTGATATCGTTCAACCGGCAAAAGAAGGACAATCCAGTGGACAAATTGAATTATTATCTTTCCAATCAGGACGCAGGTATAATATGGTCCCTGATTTTGCGGAAGTACATGTACGTGTTCAAGATGAAACCATAGATTTCGAACATAGCTACCAAGCATTTCTTAATGAAACGAACTTAGAAGGAAAGATTTCTACAAACGGTAAGGAACGGATCCTGACCTTAGTTGGTGTCAGTGCACATGGTGCTGAACCGAGAAACGGGAAAAATGCTGGGATTTTTATGGCAAAATTTTTAAATGAATACCAATTGGATGAATCCGGAGCAAAATTTGTCGCAGCTGTTTCGCAATTTTTTAACCAAAGCCGTGGCGAAGTTTTCGATATTCAATATACAGATGATATTTCTGGTGACTTGACTATCAATGTGGGGATAATGAGTTATCAAAAAGAAACTGGTGGACAGATTGGATGCACCATGCGCTATCCTGTTACTTTTGATATTGAAAAAGGAAAAGCGAAAATTGAAGCAATGTTAAAAGAAAACGGTTTTCAATTGAAAAAATTCACTGATTCCAAGCCGACTTATGTGGAAGCGGACGATCCGTTAATTTTAACGCTACAGAAAGTTTATGAAGAACAAACCGGTGAAAAAGCGGAACTCCTGGCAATTGGCGGTGGTACATATGCCAGAGCATTAAAGCGTGGTGTAGCATTCGGTGCCTTGTTCCCGGGTCGTGAAGACGTTATGCACCAAAAAGATGAATACGCCTATGTGGATGATTTACTTAAAGCAACTGCTATTTATGCTCAGGCTATCTATGAATTGGCGAAAGCTTAAGGGGGGAATAAAAGTCGGTAAAGAATGTTCTTAAATAATCAAGGCAGGTAAACGCATGCGTATGAGAAAATCAAAAATGATCTCAGGAAAATGCTTGTTTTTCCCAAGTGATATTGATATTTTTTTAGAAAACAAATATGATAGTTGTTGCAAAAACAGAATATATTTTTATGGAGGGGGGATACCGAGTGGAGAAAAAATATGTTCCATCGAAATTCAATGCCTTGTCACATACCGATGATAAGGGATTAATGCTCTTTAATAGTTACAGTGGTGCGATTGTCCATTTTTCAGCTGAGGAAACAGAAGAAGTCATGGCTTGCCTAAAGAGAACCGGTATTAGTGAACTTAACAGTGAAATAAAACAAGCACTATTTGATAATGGCTTTATCGTACCGAGTCATGTGGATGAAAAAAGAAGAGCAACGTATTTGCATCAATCCATGCACCGGACAGATATGATGCATTTGATCTTAATGACGACGGAGGCCTGTAATTTCCGCTGTACCTATTGTTATCAACACTTTATGAAAGGGAAAATGAAGCCGGAAGTTGTCAGCGGTGTGAAAGCTTTCGTCAATGAGAAGGCTAAAACTTTATCTAACCTACATATCAGTTGGTTTGGCGGTGAACCGTTAATTGAACTGAAAACCATTGAAGAACTTTCTGCGTCATTTTTAGCTGCAGCAAAAGCAAATAATATTCAATATTCGGCTGATATCTCAACAAATGGCTGGTTTTTGACAGAAGATGTATTTCAAAAACTCCTTTCTTGGGAAGTCCGCCAATTCATGATCACGATTGACGGAGTAGGAAAAATGCATGATCGTACCCGGCATTTAGCAGGTGGTCAAGGGACATTCGATCGGATTATTGAGAACTTAAAAAAGATGAAAGAAAGTACAGAACGGTTCGATGTGACCATCCGGGTGAATTTTGACCAAGAAAATATGGATGGGGTAAGCGACTTAATTTCCTATTTAAAAGATTATTTTGCCGGTGATAAACGTTTTGGATTATTCTTCCGTCCCGTTGGCAGATGGGGAGGGGAACATGATGACGAGCTTCCGATTTGTAACCATATTGTATCACACAAAAAAATTTGGGAATTTCAGGAGGCTGGCTTGGATAACGGACTTGGAATGAGTTCACTGATTACCGGTTCGATGATGCCAACTGCTTCTGTATGTTATGCGGCAAAACCAAATTCTTTGGTGATCGGTTCAGATGGGCAAATTTACAAGTGTACGACCGTTTTAGATGAAGAAGTAAATAAGGTTGGACATATTTATGAAGATGGGAAAATGGACCTTGATTTCGACAAGATTGCTCAATGGGTCACATCAGGTGAAGAAAACGATAGTGGTTGTCAATCTTGCTTTTTCCGTCCGGCCTGTCAGGGGAATCATTGCCCATGGTATCGTGTTGTTACCGGAGAACGGCCTTGTCCATATGAAAAGAAAAATATTAGAAAAGTATTGAACTTGATTTGGAAGAGTCAATTTCAAACTGAAGAAATAGCCCAATAAATAAAGTGAAACTTCCATCAGTGGGAGTTTTCTCCATTCAACTGATGGTTAGTTAAACCAATCAGATATTAATGGGCAGTTATCCCCCATCTATCCTCTTTGTAAATTTAGAATCTTGATGAGGGGGCTTGACTCGCTGTTAAGGTGGGTAAAAAAATTTCACCTTTTGACCGGATTGAAGGGGGGTGAAAAAATGAAAGTCGTACGCCCGGCAACTACTCCGGTGAAAAAATCACAAACCGGAAGAATCATGAAATCTGTACCAGGTAACTTACATTAAGCTCACCTTTGGTAAATGAATTACTCCTCTGTATAGTTGTTTTGTGAACGGGTCAACAAGATGACTAACAGAGGAGTTTTCGTTTAGCTAATAAGAAAGTTTCCTAATGCTTAAGTGCTTTAGAGAGACTTCGGTAGCATTACCTCGCAAGCGAAAATGTTTTTTTGCTGAACTACGGCTCTGCACTCGCCTAAAGGTCCGGACGCCTGAATTTTCTTTAAAAGTGTCAAACAGAAAGGTAAATCACCTGTCTTCTTTCAAAAGACACTCAAAAAATATCCTCATTAAATATAACAACTTTCTTTTGGGCTAATCCTGTCCCACCATGAAACCGGGCATGCTGATCTAATAATTGTTGCAAAATAATCATCTTTTTGTCCGAAATCTGTTCTCCAACCATGATTAAAGGAATGCCTGGAGGGTAGGGTATAATCATTTCACCGGCAATCTTTCCTATTGCTTCATCAAAATGAACTTGTTTCTTTGTTGCTTGCTTCATTTTGGGGTATGAAAAAGCTAAAGTTGATATTTTTTCCGACTCCATCCATTGAAAATTAGAAAAATCCATATATGATCCGGATTGTCCTCTAACGGCAGTTCTTATTTTATCCGCCGTTTCTCCAAAAGGATACCTTTCATTATTTTTTAACAATGGCAAAACAAACAAAATATTTCGGGTATCGGCTAATTCAGTAAAGATTCCTTTCTCTTCTAATAATGATTGAAGTTTGTAGCCGTTCAATCCGCGTGTTGATTGGATGGTTAGCTTTAGTGGGTCCTTTTTTACACCTTTCGGAACCTTATTTAGGACTTTAATTTCAGGAATAGCCGATAAGGTCTCTTTGAAATGGTTTATTTCTTTTATAAGAAATTTCAGGTCCTGCTTTGAATAGGAGGCTAAATAAGCTCGGGCAAGGTCAAGTGAAGCCATAATCGGATAGGATGGACTGCTTGATTGCAGCATTTGCAAATAAAATTCAACCCGTTCGACATCGACCACTGAACTATTTATATGTAAAAAGGAACCCATCGTCATCGCCGGCAATGTTTTATGAGCGGAATGAACGACTATATCAGCTCCCTTGGTTATTGAACTTTCCGGGAATGGGTGTCCTAAGGTAAAATGTGCCCCATGTGCTTCATCAACAAGAACCGGTATCCCTTTTTCGTGGGCCAAAGCGACTATATCAGATAAATCCTGGGCATGTCCATAATAATTAGGATAGGTCAAAATGATTGCCTTTGTGTCCGGATATTTTTCCAATGCTTCCGAGACCAGTTTTCCATCCACTCCCCCGGCCACACTCCAATCTTCAAGAACCGTTGGAGCAAGAAAAATTGGTTCCACGTTGGCTAACATGAGAGCGTGCAGCACCGATTTATGGCAATTGCGCTGGACAAGGACACGATCTCTCTCATTACAGGTGGCTAAAATCATGGCTAGAATTCCTACTGTAGTTCCATTGACAAGGAAGTAGCTATATTTTACCCCATATAATTCTGCTAATAATATCTCGGCCTCGCGAATCGGACCGACTGGAGCATGTAAATCATCTAAACCCGTCAGCTCCGTTACATCAATTTGTAGCAATGATCTGTATAAATCCTTCCCTTTTTCTAAAAAAACTTGACCACTTTTATGACCTGGAACATGATAGGAAACAGTGTTTTGCTGATAAAATCTTTCTAGTGTATCAAATAACGGTGTCTGTAATTGGTTCATAAACCTCTTCCTTTATGGATTGATTTCTTCTTACTAAAAAATTTTAGCAAATTTTTTGTGGTATTTCGATTTTCAAAAGAGATATTGGATGAGCGGGAAGGTTATCAAGCAATGAGAACAGCGTAAGGTACTGGACTTGCAATTTGGATAGTTTCAGAATCGATTATCCTTATATACCTAACAATATTCTCAATTAGTATTTTATATTATCTCTTATACTATAAACTTGATCGTTTTCTTTGTTTCGTTTTTAGTAGTAATATTTTCCGTTGTGCTTAGGAAAGAGTTTGGATTAACATGAAACCGTTTTCTCTTTAAAATTAAGACAGGAGGTTGATAGAGAGAAGCACTAAACAGTTAATAAATGTTCAATACAGAAGGAACCAAATAAAAAATATAAACTGAAGTGCATAGCTTTAACGAAACACAGAAGATTTCAAACTCGAGTTGTATTAAGAACAGGAAAATTTAGATAAAGGTGTTGAAAATAGTGCAGTATATAATATTTCCGTTGAGCAAAATGGTAGACATTAACACCTTTTCTACCAAGTACAAATAGGAAACCTAGCGCCATTAATAAGTTAGCGTTTTACAAGAAATGATGGAGAAACCATATTTTTATAACTTAAGGGTGATTTTAATGGACATAGAAGAAATTAGTTTTCAAATTATACTAAATGGAGGAAACGCTCGAAGTTTAGCTGCGGAGTCAATAAATTTTGCTAAAGTAGGTGAGTTTGACAAAGCTGAACAAAAAATTGAAGAAGCCAACGAAGCCATGAGAATCGCTCACCGTTTTCAAACAGATCTTATTCAGGGGGAAGCTCGTGGTGAAAAAGTAGAGATTCGTTTAATATTCATACACGCACAGGACCATTTAATGAATGCAATGACAGTTATTGACCTTGCAAAAGAAATAATTGAACTTTATAAAAAAACGAATGAACTAGAACTACGAAAGAGTTGACAAATTGCCAAGCTTTAAGTTTTATTCGGTTTAAAAATATATGATTGAGTCCCCATGAATGGAATTGTGGAGAACATAGTATGCTTAATGCATTTATCTAAAAGTTAAAAAACGGTACCATCAATGATGTCTATCGTATTGACTATATTTGAACACACATGAAGACAGCACAGGAAGCGATTACAGATATTGTGGTCATGATTGGTTATTGTGTATGGTCATTTACAGAACTGCTAGTTGAAAGGGTTTCAAAAACGATATGGAATATAAAGGTGGATCAGCATGAATAGGGTAAACATGATCATCACTGTATGAAAAAGAAGAGTTTTTATTGGTGCTAGGATGTCATTGAAAGTAACGGAAAAAATCTTTATTACATATAGGGAAGTTAATTAAATAACTTTAATAAAATGGAGGAATTTATTATGAAAAAAGCATTAATTATTTGTGCAGGTGGGATGTCATCTTCTTTAATGGCAAAGAAGACAATGGAATATTTAAATAGTAAAGGGAACGAAATTAAGGTAGGTGCTGTTTCTGCTAATGAAGGGAATAAAATGATTGAAAAGAGTGACTTTGATCTATTTTTGGTAAGTCCGCAAACAAAGATGTATTTCCAAAAACTTAAAGAAGCGGGTGATCGTGTAGGGAAACCGGTTGTAAATATTCCGCCTCAAGCATATATTCCTATTCCAGTGGGTGTTGAAAAGTTAGCCAATTTGATTTTACAAGAACTATCGGAATAAATAATCCTTTTGCTAAAAAAGGATAAATAAGAATTCGACAAGATCAACAACATGCATACAAAAGAAGATAGTTGTGGAGCAGGAACAAATTCAAAGCGTGGCCTTGGAAATTATTTTGCATAGTGGCTCTTCAAGAACAATGATACCTAAAGCGTTTGAAATAATGCGAAAGAAGGAGTTTGCAAACGCTGAAAAAAGCTGGAAGAAGCAAATGACGAACTATTGTTAGCACATAAATCCCAAACAGCTTTATTACAAAAATATTCTTCTGGAGACACCATCAATATGGAAATTATCATGGTTCATGCATAGGACCATTTAATACGGTTATGACATTGCAGGAAGTAGCGAAAGAGATGTTATTTCTATATCAAAAACTTAAAAAGAACAATAAATGAGGGAATGGATATGAAAAAGGATGGAAAGGCACTGCTGGAAAAAGAAAGAAAAAAATTAAGTGTTCAAGCGATGTATTTTAATCGGTATTTGCTAGTAAGATATGTTTCTGCATTCTTCTTTTTTACGAATTTATATTGGCTCATTTTATCATTATTAAGTGATTCATCATTCTATTTTATTCCATTGATATTGATGGTCGTTTTTATTTTTAACTTTGCAGAGCAAGTCAAGATGTATAGCACGCCCTCCAATAACCCGAAATATACAAAATTTAGCTTTATAATAATACTTTTTACCAATGTCCTTTTACTATTACTGGCTTGTATTCCATCGTCTTTCGCTCAATTATATCCTTTTCTCGTAAATCAAGTCCAGTCCAGAATAGCTGTTTTTATTATTTTGCTTACGGGGATTGCAATAAGCGTCCTTATTCTTTACCGGTTAAATCAAATTAAACATAATGAGGACAAACAATATAAACGTATCAAGCAATACGAAAAGGCTATTAATATATAAAAGAAGAGGGGGATTTTGTATGGCAAACGAAAACAGAGCATTTGCTGTCATGGAAAAGTATTTAATGGGTCCCATGGGTAAAATTGCATCCTGGCGTTTTGTGCGTGCAGTAATGGCAGCAGGGATGGCTTCTATTCCATTTGTTATTGTAGGTTCGATATTCCTAGTATTTAACGTTTTACCACAGTCATTTCCGTTTTTAGAAGGCTTTTTTAATAGTACTTTTTTCAAAATAAGTGATTTGTATATGTTAGCTTATAAAGCATCAATGGGATTAATCGCATTATTTTTTGGTCTTGTTATTGGCTATGAGTATACAAAAATATATGCTGACGAAGAGGGGATAAACTTAAACCCGTTAAACGGTGCTTTATTATCAATGTTTGCATTTTTCATGACTATTCCTCAATTAGTTCTAGATAATGGAAAATTATCTTTGGTAAATCAAATAGATGACTCAACCAACATTATATTTGGTTGGGAAGTTGTCGACAATGGCTTAAGTCGTTTAGGTTCTACCGGGATATTCACAGCGATCATTGTATCTGTTGTGGCAGTTCATATATACAGATTGTGTGTGAAGCGGAATTGGGTAATAAAAATGCCAGAAGCAGTACCTGAGGGTGTAGCAAGAGCATTTACAGCATTAATACCAGCTTTTTTAGTTGCGTTTGTTATATTATTAATCAATGGAATTTTGGTAGCATTAGGTACAGATATATTTAAAATCATATCGATTCCATTTGGATTCGTTGTTAATTTAACAAATAGCTGGTTAGGTATCTTGGTTATTTACTTTTTAGTCCATGCACTTTGGATTGTTGGGATTCATGGAGCAAATATAGTATTTGGTTTCCTAACAGCCATCGTTTTAACAAATATGCAATCCAATATCGATGGTGCAAATATTCCATTAGCAGGTGAATTTAATAACGCCTTCGTAACCATTGGTGGTTCTGGGGGAACTTTAGGTTTGTGTATCTTTATTTTATTTCTTGCTAAATCAGAACAATTGAAGATTCTAGGAAAAGCTTCAATCGCTCCGGGAATTTTTAATATCAACGAACCTTTAATTTTTGGTTTACCAATTGTCTATAATCCATATTTAGCCATTCCATTCTTTTTAGCACCTATGGCTTCTGCATCGGTCGGCTACTGGGCGATTAAACTGCATATTATCGATCCGGTTATTGCACAGATGCCTTGGCCAACACCCGTTGGAATAGGCGCATTTATTAGTACAGGTGGAGACATCATGGCATTTTTTGTAGCATTGCTCTGTGCAGCTGTTGCATTTATTATATGGCTACCATTTATTAAAATGTATGATAAAAAATTAGTCGAACAAGAAAAAGGCGGAGAATCCGTACTTTGATCCTATGCTCGAAAAATATTTAATGATAATGACTTGCGCTTTAGGTAAGGGTAAGAGGACGGTTCTTCATAGGAAAAATCGTCTTCTTATTCCACTTGTTAATAATGAACAAATAGGATTGACAAGAATTTTAAATGGGAGGTTTTCTTAAGATGTTAAAAAGTGTTTTACCAGAAAATTTTTTATGGGGTGGAGCAGTTGCTGCTCACCAGCTTGAAGGTGGCTGGAATAAAGGTGGAAAAGGTGTAAGTGTTGCTGATGTGATGACTGCAGGGAGACATGGCATTCCACGGCAAATTACTGATGGTGTATTAGAAGGATACAATTATCCAAACCATGAAGCGATCGATTTCTATTCTCGATATAAGGAAGATATTAAACTTTTTGCTGAAATGGGCTTTAAGTGTTTCCGTACTTCGATTGCTTGGACAAGAATTTTTCCGAACGGAGACGATAATGAGCCAAATGAGGAAGGGTTACAATTTTACGATGATTTATTTGATGAATTATTAAAATATAATATCGAACCTGTGATTACCCTTTCACATTTTGAATTACCTTATCAACTTGTGAAAAAATATGGTGGTTTTAGAAATCGGAAGTGTATTGATTTTTTTGTGAAATTTTCTGAGACAGTCATGAAACGTTATAAAGATAAAGTCAAATATTGGATGACCTTTAATGAAATCAATAACCAAGCAGATACAAGCATGGATTTTGCTAGCTTTACAAACTCAGGAATTAAATATAAAGAAGGTGAAAATCGGGAACAAACCATGTACCAAGCTGCTCTTTATGAATTAATTGCCAGTGCAAAAGTTGTTAAATTAGGTCACGAAATTAATCCTGACTTTAAGATTGGTTGTATGCTTGCTTTTGTACCTGTATATCCATATTCCTGCCATCCGGATGATGTGATGTTTGCCACTGAAGCTATGCGTAATCGTTGGTTTTTTGGTGATGTACATGTTCGCGGTATGATTCCTCATTATACGAAAAAGTACTGGGAAAGAAAAGGATTTGAAATTGAGTATACAAAGGAAGATGAACAAATTCTTAAAGAAGGAACAGTAGATTATATTGGATTTAGCTATTATATGTCTAAAGTAGTCAGTGTTCGTGAAGTAGAAGGTAGCCAACCTGATGGAGAATTTGGTCATACCGTTCGCAATCCTTACGTACAAGCCAGCAATTGGGATTGGCAAATTGATCCGGTCGGCCTTCGCTATTCGTTAAATGTTTTATATGAACGGTATAATATTCCTTTATTTATTGTTGAAAATGGCCTCGGTGCGCGTGATGTCGTTGAGAAAGATGGTACGATAAACGATGATTACCGTATTCAATATTTCCGTGATCATATTTCTGAAATGAAAAAAGCAGTGGAACTGGATGGCGTTGATTTGATGGGTTACACACCGTGGGGATGCATTGATTTAGTAAGTGCTGGAACAGGAGAAATGGAAAAACGTTACGGCTTTATTTATGTTGACAAAGATAATGAAGGAAATGGGACTTTAGAAAGAAGAAAGAAAAAATCGTTTACCTGGTATAAGCATGTCATTGAAACAAATGGAGAAGAACTTTAACCTTTGTTGCACAAAAATACTATATTTCTACCATATAGAAAAATAAAATACATATTATTGCGTAAAAAATGGGGTTGAAATAAAACTCCATTTTTTCATATCATTGACATTCATAATCTATAAGGAAGCCTGATAGATAAAAATTTGTTTCTTCGTAAATGGGGAATAAATTGGATTACTATATAGGGAATGGTGGCTGCTTAGGATTGAAATAACGATGAGAGGGGAGTTGTTGGCAGTGACTATACGATCAAAGCGTCAGAAAGATATATTGATCCTTTTATCTAAGTCAAAAGAACCTGTTACTTCCAGCTGGATAGCAAAAGAATTAGGCGTCAGTGATCGAACAATCCGAAATGAAATTAAGCAAATGCAACAGAATACGAAATCAGATGGGTTTCAAATTACATCGACTAGAGGGTTAGGGTACACCATAAAAATAATAGATGCTGAACGATTTTCTAATATTCTTAATGAGATTTCTAACGAAGAGACTAGTTTGGCGGGCGACTTTGCTGATAAAGACACGAGAGTTATCTATATTTTACGACGTCTATTGTTAGAAACAGATTTCATTAAACTTGAAAGCTTTACAGAGGAGATGTTCATCTCTCTATCAACATTACAAAATGATTTAAAGTTTGTGAAGGAAATTCTTGATAAATATAACTTAAAGTTAATAAACCGTCCTCACTATGGTTCAAGAGTCGTAGGTGACGAGTATATGAAACGTTTATGTTTATCAAATTTGTTATTAGAGCGGAATCAAGAGGCATTTCTTAAGGAGGATTCTTTACAACTCATTGATCCAAAATTATTTA
>Ga0207789_1000141_pt1 | contig 56892 bp, 62 predicted proteins | sample HigsolmetaGSP12D_FD_184840 | JGI IMG/M metagenome (GOLD analysis project Ga0207789, IMG submission 184840) | High solid enriched microbial communities from the Joint BioEnergy Institute, USA - SP1-2-D (SPAdes) | ecosystem: Engineered > Bioreactor > SSF (Solid state fermentation) > Aerobic >...
CCGCGACGCCTGCCTCCACCGCACGGCCTGTGGAGGCTGTCTGACAGCCTCCACAGGGTAACATGGGTAACAAAAATACATGAGTGATCCATTCTCCTTCGGTAACATTTTTATATGAGTTGACACGCGCCGTTATCGGCTTCAATCCGACGTTTTTTTATAGTACAATGAGGGAAGGTCCATAATATTAGCTTAAAGGAGTGAATTTCCATGCCTATGCAGCTAGCGACCCCGAACGGGAAGATCGAAGTTGCGGATCAGGTTGTCGCGGTCATCGCAGGATCGGCAGCTGTCGAATGTTATGGACTGGTCGGCATGGTGTCCCGCAATCAATTGAAGGACGGCATCGCCGAGTTGCTCGGCCGCGAGAATTTGTCCCGGGGCGTGGAAGTTCGTCGGGAAGGCGAACGGACTTATCTCGATTTGTACGTCGTCGTCAGCTACGGAGTCAAAATTTCCGAGGTCGCCCACAACATCCAGATGAAGGTCAAATACGTGCTGGAGGAAGTTGTCGGGCTGCTTGTCGACGAAGTCAATATTTTCGTTCAAGGCGTTCGCGTGACTCGGTAGGCAACGACCGGATGCCAACTTGCGCATCAACATCGACCGATCGTACCTTCGGAAGGGGAATGTCCACTTGAACAACCGCAGCTTGAACGGAACGGAATGGTCGGCCATGGTGCTGGCCGGGGCCGAGGCGCTGTCGCAGCGGGCCGAGCTCGTCAACGAACTGAATGTGTTCCCGGTGCCGGACGGCGACACGGGCACGAATATGGCCATGACGATGAAGGCGGGGGCGGCCGAACTGAGAGCCAAGCCGGCGGACGAGGTCGGACGCGCCGCGGAGACGCTGGCCAAAGGGCTGCTCATGGGCGCGAGAGGCAATTCCGGCGTCATCTTGTCCCAACTGTTCCGCGGCTTCTCGCGCGCCGTCGCCGGTCAGCGGGAGCTGAGCGTGCCCTTGTTCGCCGCCGCGCTGCAGCACGGGGTTGACACCGCTTACAAGTCTGTGGCGAAACCGGTGGAAGGCACGATCCTTACGGTGGCGCGGGAGGCGGCGCGCCACGGAACGGCCGCGGCGAGCAAGACGGCGGACATCGCCGAGTGGATGGACGAAGTGTACCGGAAGGCGAGCGAGACGCTGGCGCGCACGCCCGACATGCTGCCGGTGCTGAAGCAGGTCGGCGTCGTCGATTCCGGCGGACAGGGGCTCGTATACTTGTACGAAGGATTCGCCCGCTTCTTGCTCGCGGGCGGACGAGACGAGCGGGAGACGGCGGGCCGGCTCGATAGGCGTCCGGAGCCGCTCCGCGTCGGGCCGGCGTCTGCGGGCCGCGGTTCGGCCGTGGAGACGGCGATTTCCGTTCACGGGGCGCAGGCGGGCCTGGCCACGGAATCGATCGCGTATCCGTACGATATGGAATTTTTCATCCGGCGGCCCGCGGGCCCCGGGCGGAAGCCGTTCCCGGAAGCGGCGTTTCGCCGGGCGCTGGAGAAGGACGGGGATTCGATCATCGTCGTGGACGACGGGGATATCGTCAAGGTGCACGTTCATTCCCGCCGGCCGGGCGACGTGCTCAACGCGGCGCTGCCTCACGGCGAGCTTACGGAGCTAAGCATCTTAAACATGAAGGACCAGCATCGGGAGCTGCTGGCGGAAGCCGCCGACCGGCGGCGCGGCGCCGGGACGCTCCCCGGCCCCAAGCGGGAGGCGGCGCCCCGGCCGCCTTGCGAGGCGGAACCGCTCGGTCTGGAAGCCGCCGGCGGGCTGCCGGCGGCAGCCGAACCGGCGCTTCTGGCGGGGCCGGATCGGTTGGAGACGCCGCATCCGGCCGCCGACGAGATGGCGCCGTACGGCATCGTCGCGGTCAGCGTCGGCGCCGGCAACGAGGAGCTGTTCCGCAGCCTCGGCGTCGATGCGGTCATCTCCGCCGGAGCGAGCATGAATCCGTGCACGGAGGACCTGGTGCAGGCCGTATCGTCGCTTGCGGCGGAGCACGTGTTCCTGTTGCCGAACCACCCGAACGTGTTCATGGCCGCGAAGCAGGCCGCCGAACTGACCGGTCGTTCGGTCACCGTGCTCCCTTCGACGAGCGTGCCCCAGGGAATGGCGGCGCTGCTCGCCTTCCGCGAGGACGATTCGGTTAAGGCCAACGAAGACCGCATGCGGGCGGCCATCGACAAGGCGCTGGCCGGCCAGCTCACGAAGGCGGTTCGCGATACGAACGTCGACGGCGTGGACATCCGTTCCGGCCAGTACATCGGCATTCTGAACAAGACGATCGTGGCGGCCGAGGACGGCGTTGTGGAAGCGGGCCGCGCCCTGCTCTCCCGAATGCTGGCGGAGGGAGACGAAGCGGTCATGATTCTGACCGGCGAGGAAGCGGACCCGGCCTGCACCGAAGCGCTGGTCGGCTGGCTCGGCGAGCGCTATCCGCGGGCCGAAGTCGAAGTGCACGCGGGCGGCCAGCCGCTGTACCCTTATTGGTTCATGGTCGAGACGCTCTAAAACCGGCGATGTTCGGCGGCAGGCGGCATAGCGGGCCGCCGCTCGATGCCGGCATCCGACTCGAAGGAGGAATTTGATGAGACCGATTGCGCTCGTGACCGACAGCACGGCCGACATTCCGACCGATGTCCGCGAGGCGCTCGGCATCGAAATGGTGCCGCTCGGCGTTCATTTCGGCGAAGAAGCCTACTTGGACAACGTCGATCTGACGCCGGAGCAATTTTACGCGAAGTTGGCTTCGTTCGACGGGCTGCCGAAGACGAGCCAGCCTTCGCCGGCGCAATACTGCGAAGTGTACAAGCGTCTGACGGACGAGGGCAAGGACGTGATCTCCCTCCATCTGTCCTCGGCGTTCAGCGGCACGTACCAGTCCGCGCTGACGGGCAAGTCGATGCTTGAAGACGAGCGGGAAGACGCCGTTACGGTGCTCGACTCGAAGACGGCTTCCTACGGCTACGGCATGCTCGCCGTCGCCGCGGCGGAGCTGGCGCGCCGGGGCGGCTCCAGGGAGGAAATCCTGGAGCGGATCGCGAAGCTGAAGGCGGAGACGAAGCTCTATTTTCTGGTGGACACGCTCGACTATTTGCACAAGGGTGGCCGCATCGGCAAGGCGGCGGCGCTGTTCGGCTCGCTGCTGAACATCAAGCCGATTCTGACGATTGACGCGGAAGGCTATGTCACCGCGACGGACAAGGTCCGGGGGCAGAAGCGGGCGTTCGCCCGCATCGTCGAGCTGCTGCAGACGGCGTTCCCGAACGGCGAGGTCGATCTCGCGGCGGTCGTCACCCCCGGCCGGACCGAGATGGCGGAGGAACTGATCGGGCTGCTCCGGGACAAGTTCGCGGTTCGGAAGTTCACCCGCTCGGCGATCGGCCCGGTCATCGGCACGCACGCCGGCCCGGGCACGGTCGGCATCTTCATGACGCCCGCGGGCCTTATGTAGCGGCGTTCGGAGAGGTTGATCGACGATGCAGGAAGATTTGTTCGCCATACCCGTAGAGACTCTCCGGGGCGTGAACTCCCAGAAAGCGGGGGAGCTTCGCGCCTTGGGCGTTTCTTCGGTCGGCGATTTGCTCGAATATTATCCGTTCCGCTACGAGGATTACCGCATCCGGTCGCTGCAGGAGATGAAGGACGGCGAGAAGGTTACGGTCCAGGGCACGGTGACGACGCTTCCGTCCTTGCAGCGGTACGGACGGACGTCGCGGCTGCTCTGCCGGGTAACGGTGGAGGGCATGCTGCTGACCGCCGTCTGGTTCAACCGCGCCTACCTCAAGGACCAACTGGCGATCGGGCGGGATATCGTGCTGACGGGCAAGTGGGACCAGCGCCGGCGGCAGCTGACGGTGGCGGAATCGGAGTTTCCCGACCGCGGCGGGTCCAAGTCGGGAACGCTTCAGCCCGTCTATTCGGTCGGAGGCAGCCTCACCCAGCCGTGGATGCGCAAGAAGATCGGAGAAGCGCTCGACCGTTACGGCGGGCTCATTCCGGAGCTGCTGCCGGCGGAGCTCATCGACCGGCATCGCCTCGTTCCGCGGCGGGAAGCGGTGATGCGGCTGCACCGCCCCGAAAACACGAAGGAGGGGCAGGAAGCCCGGCGCCGCATGGTGTACGAGGAGCTGTTCCTGTTCGAGCTGAAGCTGCAGGCGTACCGTGCCGCCGGCCGCAAGCATCCGGACGGGGTGGCGCATCCGATTACCGGCGAGATGATCCGCTCGTTCGTGGCGTCGCTGCCGTTCGAGCTGACCGAATCGCAGAAGAAGGTCATCAACGAGATCACATACGACATGAAGCGGCCGTACGCGATGAACCGTCTGCTGCAAGGGGACGTCGGCTCCGGCAAGACGGTCGTCTCCGCCGTCGCGCTGTACGCGGCGGTCCGCTCCGGCTACCAGGGGGCGCTGATGGTGCCGACCGAGATTTTGGCGGAGCAGCACGCGAAGTCGCTCGGCAAGCTGTTCGAGCCGTACGGCATTCAAGTGGCGCTGCTGACCGGCAGCTTGACGGAGCGCAAGCGGCGGGACGTTCTGGCCTCGCTGCAGATGGGGCTGACCGACATCGTCATCGGCACGCACGCGCTCATCCAGGACGACGTCGTGTTCCGCAAGCTCGGCCTCGTCGTCACGGACGAGCAGCACCGGTTCGGCGTCAATCAGCGCAGCATCTTGCGGAAGAAGGGGCTGCACCCCGACGTGCTGGCGATGACGGCGACGCCGATCCCGCGGACGCTGGCGATCACGGTGTTCGGAGACATGGACGTGTCGACGATTCGGGAGCGGCCGAAGGGACGCAAGCCGGTCAAGACGTATTGGGTCAGGCACGGCATGATGGACCGGGTGCTCGGGTTCATCCGCCGCGAGGCGGAGCAGGGGCATCAGACGTTCTTCATCTGCCCGCTCATCGAGGAGTCGGAGAAGCTGGACGTGCAGAACGCCATCGATCTGCACGCGCAGCTGCGGATGGCGCTGCCGGAGCTTCAAATCGGCTTGCTGCACGGAAGGATGTCCCCGGCCGAGAAGGATGCGGTGATGGCGGCGTTCGCCGCCGGCGACACGCAAGTGCTCGTATCGACGACGGTGATCGAAGTCGGCGTCGACGTTCCGAACGCGACGCTCATGATCGTCATGGACGCCGAGCGGTTCGGGCTGTCCCAGCTGCACCAGCTGCGGGGGCGCGTCGGCCGCAGCGAGCTGCAATCCTATTGCGTGCTGATCGCCGATCCGAAGTCGGAGAGCGGGGTGGAGCGGATGAAGGCGATGACGGAGACGGACGACGGCTTCGAGATCGCGCGGCGCGATCTGGAGCTGAGGGGGCCGGGCGAATTTTTCGGCACGAAGCAGAGCGGGGTGCCCGAATTTCGCGTCGCCAGCCTGACGGAAGACTTCGAGACGCTGGAGCAGGCCCGGGACGACGCGGCCGAGTTGACCGCCAGGCCGGAATTTTGGACGTCGCCCGCCTACGCCAGGCTCCGCGAATATTTGAACCGGGAAGCGCTGTTCGACGGAGAGCCGCTCGACTAGCCTGCCGCCACCGCTAGCGCCAGTCCGGGGGCGAAACGGAACGCGCACGGTTGTCGAATTGGGCGGCTCTCCCGTCATTTCGCGCCACGCTTCGGCATAGGATATTCCAGACTTTGCCGAGAGGAAGTGACGGGAGTGAGCTGGCAGAAGTTCGGCATTCGGCCGGACCTGGTCGAGCGGGTCAAATTCAAGCTCAAAAATCCGGCCGTCAAGGAGAAGTTCAAGCAAATGCTGGACGGAGCCACGAAGTACGACCTGCAGGATCGGGCCAAGGTGCGCCGATGGGTCAAGCAGGCGTCGCGAATGTTGAACGAGCCGCTGACCGACGTGCAGGAAGAGCAAATCGTCAGCTTCGTGCTGGCGCAACGGATCGATCCGAAGAACACGCTTCATCTGCTTCGGCTGTGGGCGATGTTCCGCTGACCGCGGCGCTTTTAAGACCGTTCGGGCGGACCGCCGGCTTCCTTGATCAAGTCCGGGTCGTCAATCGCGACATTCCCGACCCGGGCCGACACTTCGTACGCTTCCATCTCTTCCGCGGGATAGGGGGCCAGCAGGCGGCGCAGCGCCGCCGGATCGGCCCGCCGGTCGAGCCACAGCGCCTCGTCCCGGCGCCGCACGATGACCGGCATCCGGTCGTGGATGCCGGCCATGAGCCGGTTCGGCTCCGTCGTCAGGACGGCGCACGTGTGCAGCTTCGTCCCGTCCGGCGCCGTCCACGTCTCGTACAAGCCGGCCAGGCTGAACAGCCCTCCGCGCTTGAGGCGAATCCGGTAAGGCCGGCTTTTCCCGCCGGGCGTCTTCTTCCATTCGTAGAAGCCGTCTGCGGGCAGCAGGCATCGCTTGCTGCGATAGGCGTCCCGGTACGCCGGGCGCTCCTCTATTGTCTCGGACCGCGCATTGATCATCCGGGCACCGATCTTCGGGTCGTCGGCCCAAGGCGGGACGAGTCCCCACTTCAGCAGCCCGAGCCGGTTGCGGCTGCCGTCGCTTACGACGGCGGGCACCGCCTGGCCCGGGGCCACGTTATAGCGCGGTTCCCAAACCGGAATGGCCGCCTGCTCCGCGAAGTACCACGCCATCAGCTCCTCCAGCGTCACCGTAATCGTATATCTGCCGCACATGCCCCACACCTCCGATCCCGCCGGGCTTGTTTCGATTGTACCAGTTTCGGGGGGCGGTGCGGAAGAGCGTGTTCGCGCGGCGGGCAGCCGCGGCGCACGCCGCCGCCGGAAGGCGGCGAGGCCGGCCGGGAGCGAAGTGGTCCTCGGCGCCGCCTGCCGGCCGGCGGCGGCTTGGCTGTTCGCCGTCAGCTCTTTTTGCGGCAGAGCGCGATGACGAACATGGGCTGCGCGTTCTTGATTTGACCGTACGGCACGAGCTCGTGGCCGCTGGCGGCGGGGGTCGGATTCGGCCGCCAGACCGGATTCCGCTCGTGCTGGTGCCTGAGCAGGCGGTGCGCGTCGTCGTCGGCGTCCTGGATCAGCGTTTGGCCGTAAACTTCGAGCAAATCGTATTCCAACAGCAGCTCTCCGACGAAGTCGGAGAAATTGTACTCGTAGAAGTGATAGGGATTGGACGGAGCTTCCTCGTAGTACAATCCCGGATTGCAAGTCCGGCGGTTGGGCGTGGAAACGAGAAACAAGCCTCCCGGCTTCAGCACCCGCGCGGATTCGCGAATCCAGTCCGATCCTTGCGGGATATGCTCGATCGTCTCGAAGGAGACGACGGCGTCGAACGTTTCGTCCGCGAACGGCAGACGCTGAATGTCCGCCTGCAGATGGCGAATCCGCTCGCCCATGTAAGCCGAACGGGCGTGCGCCAGGCTCGCTTCGTCCAGGTCGACGGCGGTCACTTCTTTCGCGCCGGCCATCTCCATCATTTTGGCCCCGTAGCCCGCCCCGCAGGCGGCGTCCAATACGCTCAGGCCCGCAACGAAGCGGCAAGCCCAGTCGTAGCGAAGGAGATGTTCCGCGTAGACGGGAATCGACTTGACCTGCGAGTTGAGGATGAGCCGTTCTCCGGTGAACGGAACGTGGTCGTAGCTGGCGGCGGTCACCGGGTGGGACAGCCCCTTCGCGCCTTCCGACGGCCAACTTTCCCGATACTGCCGGACGGTCAGGTTGACGGATGCGGGATCAAGACGGTCTGCCAATGGTCTTCCTCCCTCTGAGTCGGTCCAGCAAAGAACCGTATTCGTTGAAGAAAAGCGTCCTCGCGTCCATGAACGAGCGATCGATGTAAGAGACGCCGCAGTCGTGCACCACCCAGGGGCGATGCTGCCTGGGAACGGCGACCCGGTATCCCGCCTTCAGAAATTCCAGCGACTGCGACATGTCGTAATAGTGCCATCCGGGCAGCACATCGTCCCGCCAAGGCAAATCGTATTGCGTGGCCATCAGAAGGCCGTCCACGGTTTCGACGTAGGCGCAGTCCCCGTCGAAATCGCCGAAATTCATCAACTGAACGAGGCCGTGAATCGTCCCGTACACCTTGCCCGCCGTATCGCCGGCTTCCCACCATTTGCCGTGCATCGGAAACGTTATCGCGCCGGTCATGCCGATGAGGCCGATTTCCGGCCTGGCCTCGAACAGCTTCACCATATCGCGGATGAACGCGCGGTGGACGATGAAGACATCCTGATGCAAGTAGACTTTGTACTTGGCGTCGGTGCGCTTCATTCCTTCGTTGTAGCCTGACGTCATGCCGGACGCTCCGACGACGGGCACGATGTCGGTCGCAAATCCGTCGGGAACGTCCAGCGAACGGATATAGAGCGCCATCTCCGCGAACGCTTCCTCGTCGTTCGTGCAGCAGATGAACGCCACCTTGCGGGCATTGGGCTCAAGCATCGGGTTTGCCTCCCAGCAGCGCGCGAATCGTTTGTTGTTCCGAGGCGGCCCAGCCGCACTCGTGCAGGATGCGGGCCAGCTTGCGGGCCGTTGCCGGTTTGTCCGCCGCCGTCCGCTCCAGGATGCGGGCGGCATCCAGCAGGCGCGCTTCTTCTGCGTGGAAGAGGTCTGCGATTTCCGCCGCCGTCCGCGCCGGATCGATCCCCCATTCCAGCCGGCGGACGAGCTTCTTCAGCCGGGGATACCCGACCGAGTTCGGGACGCCGGGCGAGAGGGCGGTCAGGTGGCCTCTCACGATAAAATGCGACGACAGCCAATGATCGATCATCGAGCTGCCTTCTCTTCGGGCCATGTCCGCAATCCAGCGTTCGTCCCGCGGCGGCGGCTTGCCGTTCGTCTGTCCGCGGCATTCCAGGTGGTGCAGACCGGTCATGCGGAACATGCGGGTCAAGCTGGCGAGCGTATAGTAGCGCAAGGGCGAATGATCGTCGGAGCCGGACCACTCACCGCGCATCAGATTCCGGATGATGGCGTAGTGCGAGACGTTCGGCACGCGGGCGATCAGCTTCCCGTCGTCCTTCAGATAAGGGACGTATTGGCGCAGCAGGTCGATCGGCTTGCCGTGCCGGCTCAGGGCGTCCCCGAACAGAATGTAGTCGAACGATCCGCTCCGCTCCGCGAAGCGGACGGATTCCGGATCGCCCACCGTGACAGGGGCGACCAGCGAAGCGAGCTGCGCGGCGTGTTCGTCGCGTTCGATGCCGAACAGTTCGGCGTTCGGGTAGCGGTCCTTCAGCTCCAGCAAGGTGGCTCCGCCGGCGCATTCGAGTTCGAGGATGCGCAGCGGCTTCTCCCGGGGCTCTTCGATCCATCCGATCAGATCGTGGCGGATATGGAACACGTTCGGACTGTAGCCCCACTTTTCCGCAAACTGAACGGCGCTGTGCTGGATGGACTGCTGATAGCGTTTCATGTCTTGCCGAAACGTGGCGCTTCCTTCGTGATGAATGAACGTATCGGTGCACAGCATCAGGCGGTAGCCGGCCATGCGCAGCCGGATGCAATAATCGTCGTCCTCGAAATTGCCCGGGGAGTAGCGTTCGTCCAACTCGCCGACCGCTTCGTACGCTTCGCGCTTCAGCAGCAGGCAGTAGCCGATCAGCTTGGCCCGTTCTTCCCACTTGGAAGGATCCGAGCGGTTGTAGTCCTCCGCGAAGGTCAGCATCTCCTCCCGGTTGCGGTAGGACACGTCCACGGATGAAAAATAGGACGCGCGATTGGTCACCGGACCCGCGGCGCCGATCCGTTCGTCGCTGTCCAGGCAGGCGTTCAGTTGTTCCAGCCAGCGCGGGGTGACGACGGTGTCGTTGTTCAGCAGCAGCAGCCGGTCGCCGCTCGCCAGCCGCATCCCCTGGTTGCACCCGCGCGGAAAGCCGGCGTTGTCGCGGTTGGCGATCAGGCGAACGTCCGGCTGGCGGCTCAGCCATTCCGCCGTACCGTCGGTCGAACCGTTGTCGACGACGATCAGCTCGTAGGTGGACGGCGCCGTGAAGCGGCGGACGCTCTCGATGCAGCTTTGGGTCAGCGCAAGCTGGTTGTGGGTGAGAATGATGATGCTCGTCGTCATGGCGCATCCGCCGCGTCTTGATCCGCTTGTTGCCGTTGTTGTTCCATGGCGGCCTCCAGCTTCCTTTTATTTTCCAGCAAGTTCGGGTCGTTCGGGAAATAAGCGAGCGCCTTCTCGTTATGCTCCAAAGCTTTGCCCAGTTCCCCGAGCTTCCCGTAGCAGAGCGTCAACTGCACATGGGGAGCCCACGTCCAGCAGACGAGATTCATCAAGCCGAAGTAGTCGACCGGAATGTCCTGTCCGGCGGCCAGTTCGTACCAGAAGGCCGCTTGCCGGAACTCGCCCTTCTGCTCGAACCACAGTCCGATCCGGCAGCAATAGTCGGCCCGCGGCACGTCGTATTCGAACGTCTTGAACAAATAGTTTAATTCCTTGGCGCTGTCTCCCCGTTCGTGATACAAGTGGGCGAGCACCCCGCACGCCGCGATATGGTCCTCGAAGTTTTCGACGGGCCCTTGCAGGAACGATTCGTATGTGGCGAGCGCTTCGTCGTAACGCTCGTTGTCGAACAGTTCGTTGGCCAGGTAAAATTCGGATCGCCGCGACAGTCCTTCCTTGCGAATGTGCTCTTGAAGAATGGTCAGGTTGCGCGTCCGGTTCCGTTTTTCCAGCTTGGGGGCGTGGGTGATCTCGACCGGTGAAAACAGCAGTTTGCCGCGGATGACCAAAATTTCGTGAATCGGATAGATCCAGCGAGGACCGATCGCGCGCTTGACGAGCCGGTTGTGGCGCGTCACATTGTGCGCGTTGCCGGCCGAGTCGCGGGAGAGCACATAGTTCATGATGACGGAATCGATGCGGGGATCGAGCGTGTTCTTCAGTTCGCGGAACCGTTCCCGGTCGGGTTCCAGCAGCACGTCGTCGGCATCCAGCCAGAAGACGTAATCTTGTGTCGCCTGCTCGAACGAATAGTTGCGGGCGGCGGCGAAGTCCTGCTTCCATGCGAAATCGAAGATCCGGTCCGTATAGCGGGCGACGATCTCGCGGGTCCGGTCGGTGGAACCCGTATCGACGATGTTGATCTCGTCGACCAGATCGCGGACGGAGTCGAGACAGCGTCCGATCGTCTCTTCTTCGTTCTTGACGATCATGCACAGGCTGACGTTAATCACGGCTTCCATCCTTTCGCGTAGAGAATGCGTTACAAAAATGGAAAAAGAGGAAGCTGTGCGAACGAAAAAACCGATTCGTCCGCAAGCTCCCTTGCCAATTAGCCTTCGGAAGCGACGCCCCAGAAAGCTTCGGGTCCGATGCGCGTTCCCGCCAGCACGCCTCCCAAGCCGGTACCGGTGACGAATGCCGTATACTGCGTTTCCAGCGCGGCCGGAGCGAGGAGGTCCTGCGCACTGAAGGAGATGACCTCGCTGACCGCCGAAAGGAAGGGAAGCTCAGCGGTGTAAATAATCGTCCCCCCGGCAATGCTGCCGCCGCGAACAACGTTGATCGTTACCGTGGACGCGACACCGAGGGAAATTCCGATCGTGCCGGCCAGATTGACGATCAGGGAGCCGTTGTTGCCGAGTCCGTTGCCGGCAACTCCTTGCGTCTGCAGGCCGATGTCGCCGAACAGCGCCGGGGTCGTGGACAGCGGAATGGCGATCGGCGCGCCGGCGTTCTGCGACGTTCTTTGATCAAGAAATCTTCCCATATTGGGCACCTCCTTTCCCGGGAGACTACTGCATCTTATGAGGGCGAGTCCGAGTCTGCTTGGACGAACTGTTATGCTTGATTCACACAATTTGCAAGAATAACCGGCCGCACGAAATTTCCCGCTGCGGCGCCGTTTCTTCGGCAGGGGAGAAGCCTTGGACAAATTCGCCGGCTTTGCTATAATGAATGGGAACGAGCAATGATCGAGGCAAGACGCATAGCCCCCGGGGGAGCTGGAGCGAAGGCCGGCTGAGAGTGCATCCCGATCCGATGCAGACCCTAGTACCTGATCTGGTTAATGCCAGCGTAGGGAGGCGGGAAGCGCGCCGCCGCATGAGCGGACGCGCTCTGGTTGTCGGCGCACGTCGGCACGCCCTCCGTATGGGGGGCTTTTTTGTTTGGCCTTCTTGCTTCGTTCCGATCGCGCAATCGAAGAAGGGGAGAGAAGCATGATACGCAAGCGAACAATGGGGAAAAAGACGGGAATCGCGGCGCTGGCGGCGCTGGCGCTGCTCGCCGGCTGCGGCGGGGGCGGCAACGGCTCGAACGGAGGGAGTTCGCCGGCCGCCGGCGCGTCGCTCGCCGCCTCGTCCGCGCCGGCTTCGTCCGCATCTTCGCCGTCCGCATCGCCGTCCGCCGCGCCGGCGCCGCTCGGCGAGGTGAAGGTCGTACTCGACTGGACGCCGAACACGAACCATACCGGGCTTTACGTGGCCGCCGCCAAAGGCTACTGGGACGAACTCGGCCTGAAGGTGGATATCGTCCAGCCGCCGGAGAACGGCGCCGACGCGATGGTGGCGAGCGGCGCGGCCGAATTCGGCGTCGGCGCCCAGGAGGCGCTGACGCTGGCGCGGGAGCAGCACGTGCCGCTCGTGTCGCTGGCGGCGATCATCCAGCACAACACGTCCGGATTCGCTTCCCCGGCGGAGAAGAACATCAAGGAGCCGAAAGATTTCGAAGGCCACACCTACGGCGGATGGGGCTCGCCCGCCGAAGAGGCGGTCATCGGCTCGATGATGAAGCAGCAGGGAGCCGACGCAAGCAAGGTCAAATTCGTCAATGTCGGCACGGCCGACTTCTTCACCGCGGTGAAGAAGGACATCGACTTCGAGTGGATCTTCTACGGCTGGACGGGGATCGAAGCCGAGCAGCGGGGCATGGAGCTGAACATGATCTATCTGTCCGACTTCGACAAGAAGCTGGACTACTATACGCCCGTGCTGGAGACGAGCGAGAAGATGATTCAGAGCAAGCCGGACGTCGTCCGGGCGTTCCTGAAGGGCGCTTCGGAAGGCTATCAATTTGCGATCGAGCATCCCGACGAGGCCGCCGACATCTTGCTGAAGGCGGAGCCGGACCTGAACGCGGATCTCGTCAAGGCGAGCCAGCAATGGCTCAGCCCGAAGTATCAGGACGACGCTCCTCGCTGGGGCGAGCAGAAGCGCGAGGTGTGGGCCGGATACGGCGAATTTCTGAAGGAGCACGGCGTGCTGAAGGAAGACCTCGACTACGACGCGATGTTCACGAACGACTTCCTGCCGCAATAAGGGATCGAAGGAGGAGCCGACCATGGCGCAAGCGCTGCTCAGCATTCAAATTTTGCCGAAGCTGAAGAAAGGGGACGATGACATCTATCCGTACGTGGACCGGGCGATCGACATCATCAAGGCGTCCGGCGTGCCGTACCGCGTCGGACCGCTGGAGACGACGATGGAAGGCGACCTGGACCGGCTGCTGGACATCGTCAAGGAGATGAACGCGGCGATGTTTAAGCTCGGCAGCCCGTCGGTGCTGTCCCAGATCAAGCTGTCGGTGGACGCCGCAGGCGGGGCTTCGATGGCGAAGCTGCTGCAGAATTACCCCGATGGCCAATAAGGCGCCGCTCCGGCGGGCGGCTCTGTCCGCCGGCTCGCTAATCGCATTTGTCGCCGTCTGGCAGCTCGTCTGCGCGCTGTTTCGGGTCGACCCGTGGATTTTGCCTTCCCCGTACCGCATCGCCCGGGCGATTGCGGACGATTTCCCCCGGCTGATGAATCAGCTCGGGTTCACGCTGCGGCTGGCGCTGGAAGGCGTCGGCCTCGGCGTCGTCTTCGGCGTCGCGGCGGCGCTGCTGTTCCATCTTATCCCGGGCGTGCGCGCCGCGTTGACGCCGCTCATCATCGTGACGCAGAACGTTCCGCTCATCGCGCTCGGACCGCTGCTGATCGTCTGGTTCGGCTTCGGCCTTATGCCCAAGCTCATCTTGCTCGTCCTCGTCTGCTTCTTCCCCGTCGCTTGGTCGATGCTGGCCGGACTCGGCCAGGCCGAGTCGCAGCTGCGCGAATATTTGGCGATGATCGGGGCGAGCCGCCGGGAGGTGCTGCGCCGGCTGGAGCTGCCGGCTTCGCTGCCGGCGTTCTTCACCGGCCTCAAGCTGACCGCGGCGTACAGCGTATCCGCCGTCATCGTGGCGGAGTGGCTCGGCGGCAGCGACGGCATCGGTCATTATCTCGTGCTGAAGGAGAAGGGCTTCGACACGCCGGGCGTCTTCGCGGCGATCGTCTGCATCGTGGCGCTGGCGCTCGCCTTCTACGGCGCCGCCGCCGGGCTGGAGCGGCTGGCGATCCGCTGGAAGCCGCGGCGGACCGAAGCGAAGGGAGGAGACGGCGCATGAGCGAACAGGGGAAGAAGATGCTGGAACTTGCCGGCATTGTCAAAAGCTATGCGCGCGGCGGCCGCCCCCATCCGGTGCTCGCCGGCGTCTCGCTCGAAGTCGGCGCGGGCGAATTCGTGACGCTGATCGGCCCGTCCGGCAGCGGCAAGTCGACGCTGTTCCGGCTCATCGGCGGCGTGGAGCGGCCGGATGCGGGCGTCATCCGCATCGGCGGACGGGAGGCGACCGGCCGGCGGGGGCTGATCAGCTATATGCCGCAACACGCGTCGCTGTTCCCGTGGCTGTCGGTCGAAGCGAACATTTCGTCGGCGCTGTCGGCGGTCGGCGTCGGCAAGAAGGAGGCGGCCCGGCAGGCGGCGGAATGGCTGCGGCGGATCGGCCTGGAAGGCGCGGCGAAGGAATACCCGCACGCGCTGTCGGGCGGCATGCAGCAGCGGGTGTCGTTCCTTCGCGCACTGCTCATGCCGCGCGACGTCATGTGCCTGGACGAGCCGTTCGCCGCGCTGGACGCGCTGACGCGGGCGGACATGCAGGCGTGGCTGCTCGGCATGTGGGAGGCGGAGCGGCGCAGCGTGCTGCTTGTCACGCACAGCATCGAGGAGGCGATCACGCTGTCGGACCGCATTTACGTGCTGTCTCCGGCTCCGGCGCGGGTGTTGGGCGAGCTGACGGTGCCGTTCCCCCGGCCGCGGCGGGCCGACGTCTGGAAAGAGCCCGAATTCGTCGGGCTCAAGGAACGGATTCTGTCTCTTCTGCAGAAGGGGGCGGCGGAGCGCCATGCTTTATGACGCGCACGTTCATCTGGACGGCTATCCGCCCGAAGAGCGGGACGGCGTGATGAGGAGAGCTCTCGCCGGCGGCGTCGGCGGGGCGGTCGCCGTCTCGATGGGGATGGCTTCCTGCGCCCGGACGCGCGAAATCGCGCGGCAATATCCGGGGCGCGTGCTGCCTGCTTACGGGCACCATCCCGAACAGCCCGCGCTGGAAGACGTGGAGCTGGAAGAGCTGTGCGGCTGGATTCGCGCCCGTCGGCACGAACCGTTCGCCATCGGCGAGGTGGGCCTGCCTTACTATCTCCGCAAGGAGAAGGAGGCGGCGGGAAAATCGTTTGACGAAGCGCCTTATATTCGTCAGTTGGATCGGTTCGCCGCGTTGGCGGCGGAGCTGGATCGGCCGATCGCGTTGCACGCCGTCTACGAAGACGCGGACAAGGCGCTGGAACTGTTGGAGCGCAATCGCGTCCGCAAAGCCCATTTTCACTGGTTCAAAGGGTCGCTCGATACGCTGCGCCGGATGGCGGACCGCGGCTGCATGATCTCCTTCACGCCGGACATCGTCTACGAGGACGAAATCCGGCAGCTGGCCGCTGTCTATCCGCTCGAACTGATCATGGCCGAGACGGACGGTCCCTGGCCGTTCGAGGGGCCGTTCAAAGGGCGCCGGACGGGGCCGGAGATGACGGGCGACGTCATTCGGGCGCTGGCTGCCGTTCGCGGGCTGGACCCGCAGGAGACGGAGCGGATGGTGGAGCGGAACACGAAAGCTTTCTACGAATGGCCGTGGTAGCTTCCCTGCGGCTCGTTCAGCACCCATTCGAGCAGCAGCAGCTGCTCCTCGAGCCGGTCGAGCCGGTCCGCGAGCGCTGCCGCTTCGCCTTCCGCCGCCGTCTGCAGCTTCGCCTGAACATCTTTTTTCAGAACCGAAAGTTCATTGATTTTGCGCTTGATTTGGTCTGCGGATCTCATCGCTGTTCACCTCGATCTTCGTTAACAGTGTATAATACGCCATCGTGACGTGTAAACAATGCTGCGGGATTTCGGGAATGCGGCGCGTGCGGACGTTTCGATGCGAGAGCGATGCGGATCGGTTCTTGCATTTTTGGAATGGCAATGGTACACTTTTTCACAATCAGCGACTATCCTTCGGGGCGAGGTGCAATTCCTCACCGGCGGTGATCGGAGCCGAAGCGGCGCAAGCCGACGGCGTCCGTCAGTCCGTGACCCGTCATCGTTGCTACCGGACGACCGGTGTGCGTGATGCGGTGGACCTGGTGCAAGTCCGGGACCGACAGTAACAGTCTGGATGGGAGAAGGAAGCGCAGCGCGGCCGTGCCGCGCGTCTTTTCGGCTGCTGCTCGAGCGTTTGCGGGGTCCGATGCGGATTTGCGATCGGAATGATCGTTCTTAATTGTCACCAATGGATCGGCATCGGGTTCGCGGCGAATCGAGACGAGGCAGGAAGGCGGACAACGTTCGGGAACCGCTTGACGCAATGGGCGTCGGCCGGCATCCCGGGCCTAGCTTCGCCGTTCCCGAAATGCCGAATCGGCGCGCCGCATCCGGTCTGTTTCACGCTGTGTGACCACCGCCCCCGGGGATACCGCCCCGGGGGCTTGTTTGGTTTGTCGCGGTGAAGGGAGGGACGGCGGCGGTTGGACATATTGAACGATGAGTTTTACATGCGCCTTGCTCTGAATGCGGCGGCGGGGGCCGCCGGCCAGACGGGCATCAACCCGACGGTCGGCTGCGTCGTCGTTCGCGACGGCCGGATCGTCGGCATCGGCGCCCACTTGCGGCGGGGGGAAGGGCATGCGGAAGTGCTGGCCATGGCCATGGCGGGGGAACAGGCGCGCGGCGCCACGGTCTACGTGACGCTGGAGCCGTGCAGCCATCACGGCCGCACGCCTCCCTGCTGCGAGCTGCTCATCCGCGAGCAGGTCGCCCGCGTCGTCGTCGCGACGGCCGACCCGAATCCGCTCGTCGCCGGTCGCGGCATCGAGCGGATTCGGGAAGCCGGCATCGCGGTGGACGTCGGGCTGCTCGGCGAGGAATCGCGGCGGCTGAACGAAGCGTTCAACAAGTATATTCGGACGGGCTTGCCGTTCGTCACGATCAAGACGGCGCTGACGCTGGACGGCAAGATTGCCGCCCGCACCGGCCACAGCAGGTGGATCACGGGGCCGCGGGCGCGGGAGGCGGTCCACACGCTGCGGCACCGCCACGACGCGATCATGGTCGGCGTCGGCACGGTGCTGGCCGACGATCCGGAGCTGACGACGCGGCTGTCCGTGCCGGGCCTTCACCCTATCCGCGTCGTTGTCGATTCGGCGCTGCGGCTGCCGGCGTCGGCGCGCGTGCTCGGCGGCGAAGCGCCGACCGTCGTGCTGACGACGGAGCGGGCGCCCAAGGAGCGGGCCGAGCGTCTGCGCAGCTTGGGCGCCGAAGTGATCGTCTGCGGCGCCGGGCCGCGCGTCGACCTGGCCGCGGCGCTGGCCGAGCTCGGCCGTCGGGAGATCGGATCGGTGCTCGTCGAAGGCGGCGGCCGGTTGAACGGCTCGCTGATCGAAGCCGGCCTGGCCGACAAGCTGATGCTGTTTTACGCTCCGAAGCTCGTCGGCGGCGAGGCGCCGTCCGCGTTCGCCTTCGCCGGACCGGAGTCGATGGAAGGCGCTGTTCGGCTGGCGAACGTCGACATCGAGCGCTTCGGCGACGATTGGTGCGTGACCGGCTACCCGGCGGGGAGCGGAACATGATGCGGGAAGGGGAGGCAGGCCGAATGTTTACGGGACTGATCGAAGAGGTCGGAACGCTCCGGCGGGTCGTCCGCCAAGGCGAAGCGATGGTGCTGACGATCGCGGCGGCCAAGGTGCTTGAGGACGTCAAACTGGGGGACAGCATTGCGGTCAACGGCGTCTGCCTGACCGTCGTCTCGTTCGGCGGAGACTTCTTCTCGGCCGACGTCATGCCGGAGACGTACCGCCATACGAACCTGAGCGAGCTGAAGCCGGGCTCGCCCGTCAACCTCGAGCGGGCGATGCAGGCCGGCGGCCGCTTCGGCGGCCACATCGTGCAGGGACACGTCGACGGCACCGGCGTCATCGTCGGGCGCCGGGCGGAGGCGAACGCGGTCGTGTTCACCGTGCGGCCGGACAGCGGCCGGCTGCTCAGGCTGGCCGTGCCGCAAGGCTCGGTGACGCTCGACGGCATCAGCCTGACGATCGCCTCGCTCGACGAGGAAGCCGGCACGTTCAGCGTTTCGATCATCCCGCACACGCTGCGGGAGACGGCGCTGCAGCACAAGCAGCCGGGGGATTCGGTCAATATCGAGAACGACGTCCTCGGCAAATACGTCGCCCGGCTGCTCGGCCGGCCGGAAGACGCGGCCGCGCCGGCCGGTTCCGGCGGCTTGTCGGAAGCGAAATTGCGGGAATTCGGATTTTTAGTATAGAAAAAAGGAGAGAGACCCCATGCAGGAGGAGAACAAGATCGGCGGCGGGAGCCCGGCGAGCTTCGGTTCGATCGAAGACGCCTTGCGGGACTTGAAGATGGGCAAGGCCGTCGTCGTCGTCGACGACGAGGATCGGGAGAACGAGGGCGACCTGGTCGTGCTGGCCGACCATGCGACGCCGGATGCGATCAACTTCATGATCTCGGAAGCCCGGGGGCTGGTCTGCGTCCCGATTACGCCGGAGCGTGCGGAAGCGCTCGACCTGCCGCCGATGGTGAACCACAATACCGATTACCACGGCACCGCCTTCACCGTCTCGGTCGACCATGTGACGACGTCGACGGGCATTTCCGCCTACGAGCGGGCGGCCACGGTCCGCGCGCTGATCGACCCGGCGGCCAGAGCCGGGGACTTCCGCCGGCCGGGCCACATCTTCCCTCTCATCGCCAAGAAGGGCGGCGTGCTGCGCCGCGCCGGCCATACGGAGGCGGCGATCGACCTCGCCCGCCTGTGCGGCGCTACGGAGGCGGCCGTCATCTGCGAGATCATCAAGGAGGACGGCACGATGGCGCGATTGCCCGATCTCGTCGAATTTACGCGCCGGCACGGCCTCAGGCTGATCACGATCAAGGAGCTGATCCGTTTCCGCAACGAGAACGAGAAGCTCATCAAGCGCGAGGTGGAAGTGCGGATGCCGACCGACTTCGGCGAGTTCCGGGCGGTCGCTTACACGAATGCGGTCGATTCCAAGGAGCACGTGGCGCTCGTCAAGGGCCGGATCGACCCCGCCAAGCCGGTGCTCGTGCGCGTCCATTCCGAGTGTCTGACGGGCGACGTGTTCCACTCGCACCGCTGCGACTGCGGTCCCCAGCTGGCAGCGGCCTTAAGACAGATCGACGAAGCGGGCAGCGGCGTGTTATTGTATATGCGGCAGGAAGGGCGCGGCATCGGCCTGATCAACAAGCTGCGCGCCTACCAGCTGCAGGAACAGGGGCTCGACACGGTCGAGGCGAACCTGAAGCTCGGCTTCGCGCCGGACTTGCGCGAATACGGCATCGGGGCGCAAATTCTGAAAGATCTCGGCGTCCGCCAGATGCGGCTGCTCACGAACAATCCGCGCAAGATCAAGGGGCTCGAAGGCTACGGTCTGAGCGTCGTCGAGCGGGTGCCGCTGCAGATGCCCGAGAACGAGGACAACTCCCGCTACCTGCACACCAAGAAGGCGAAGCTCGGTCACCTGCTGTCTTTTCAAGACGAAGATGAACGGAAGGCCGCCCTCGATCGCGTGGAACAAAACGAACAACCGGCCCTCGAGCCGAAGAGAGGATGATCATTCGTGCCCGTTGTCTATGAAGGAAAACTCGTTTCGCAAGGTCTCAAATACGGCATCGTCGTCGGAAGGTTCAACGAATTCATCTCGTCGCGGCTGCTGGACGGAGCGCTCGATGCGCTCAAGCGCCACGGCGCGGGCGACGACGACATCGAGATCGCGTGGGTGCCCGGCGCGTTCGAAATTCCGCTGATCGCCCAGAAGCTGGCGGACAGCGGCAAGTACGACGCCGTCATCACGCTCGGCGCGGTCATTCGCGGTTCGACGCCGCATTTCGACTACGTGTGCAACGAAGTTTCGAAGGGCGTCGCAGCCATCGGATTGAAGACCGGCGTGCCGACGATCTTCGGGGTGCTCACCGTCGACAGCATTGAGCAGGCGGTGGAGCGGGCCGGAACGAAAGCCGGCAACAAGGGCTGGGACGCCGCCGTTACCGCGATCGAAATGGCGAACCTGACGCAGGCGATCAAAGGCTGACCGAACACGGAGCCGGCGCGGGCGGTGGCGGCGGCTGACGGCCGCCGGGCCGCTTGCGAAACTCCGGGGGAAAGGTGACGATTCGCCGTGACGGTGCTATACAAGCTCGAGACGTTCGAAGGGCCGCTCGATCTGCTGCTTCACTTGATCGACAAAGCGGAGATCGACATCCAGGATATTTCCATCAGCGAGATTACCGACCAATACATCAGCTACCTGGAAGCGATGCAGGAGCTGGAGCTGGACGTGACCAGCGAATTTCTGGTCATGGCCGCCACGCTGCTGGCGATGAAGAGCCGCCAGCTCTTGCCGAAGCCGCCCGTCACGGAGGAGCCGTGGCTGACGGCCGACGAGGACGACGGGCTCGATCCCCGCGAGGAGCTGATTCGCCAGCTGATCGAGTACCGGAAGTACAAGGCGGCGGCCAGCCAGCTGCGCGAGCAGGAATACGAGCGCAGCCTCGTCTACACCCGGGAGCCGGTCGACCTCGCCCCGTACGCGGCGGACACCGCCCCCAATCCGGTCGCCGGCTTGCACGTGGACGACCTGGTCCGCGCGTTCCGCAAAGCGCTGCGGCGCGCCCAGGGCCGCAACCGGATCGCGGCGATCCAGCGGGACGAAATTTCGATCAAGGACCGGATTCGCGACATTATGGACGTCCTCAAGCGGAAGTCGGCGGAGCAGGACGGAGACGGGAAAGTGCTGTTCTCGCAGCTGATCGGCGGCGAACCGGACCGCCAGGAGATCGTGGTGACGTTTCTCGCCGTGCTGGAACTGATGAAGCGGCGCTGGGTGTCGTGCTTCCAGCACCGGCTGTTCGACGAGATCGTGCTCACTTGGACGGGCAAGGAGGGGGCCGACGATGGACTATTCGAAATTGAAATCGATTCTTGAGGGACTTCTGTTCGTATCCGGAGACGAAGGGCTCGGCCTCAAGACGATCGCGGAAGTGGTCGGCATGGACGCGGACGTCGTGCGGGACGTGCTGAAGGATCTGGAGGCCGATCTTGTCCGCGACGGGAGGGGGGTCCGCATCGCCGAAGTGGCGGGCGGCTTCCGCCTGACGACCGCTCCGGAGCACGCCCCCTATCTGGAGAAGCTGGCCTACTCGCCCGCCCGCGCTTCGCTATCCCAAGCCGCCCTGGAGACGCTGGCGATCATCGCCTACCGGCAGCCGATCACCCGGGTGGAGATCGAGGAGATTCGCGGCGTGAAGGCGGACCGCGCCTTGCACACGCTCGTCGCCAAGGATCTGATCGAGGAAGTCGGCAGAGCCGAGGCGGTCGGCCGGCCGATTCTGTACGGAACGACGAAGGCGTTCCTCGATTATTTCGGCCTGGCCAGCTTAAGCGACTTGCCCGATCCGGCCGTCGGCGACGAGGACGACGAGCTGGCCGAGCGGTCGCAGCAGCTGTTCGAGCGGATCGAGGGCCGCCAGCTTTCGCTCGACGACCTGAGGGCGCTGGAAGCGAATTGAAACGATGGAAAACCGAATGATGCGCAAGGACAGAAGGCCATACTACCCCTAAGGGAAAGGCGGGGAAAGTATGGCTTCTTGGTTGTGGACGGGACTTGCGGCCTTGCTGCTGCTGCTGCTCGCCATCCTGGCGCTGCTGTCCACGGTGAAGGTGCGGGTGCGTTACTCCCACAGCGGCAAGTTCGACCAGCTCGTGCTCGTCGTCCGGGCCGCGTACGGAATCGTGCGGCTGCGGACGGTCGTGCCGCTGGTCGGGCTCGAAGGAATGCATTTCGTCTACAGGCAGCAGCAAAGCGTCAGCGCCGCCGGGGCCGATCGGCGGCGCGAGGCGAAGCGCAAGATCGGCTGGGGGACGCTCCGGCGTTCCCGGCGGGCGCTCGGGTCGATCCGGGCGTCGACGAGAGAGTTCGGGCCCTGGGTGCGCCGGTCGCTGCGCAAAGTCGAATGCACCCGGTGGAGGACGGACGTGACGGTCGGAACCGGAGAGGCGGCCTCCACGGCCGTGCTCACGGGTCTGCTATGGTCGGCGACGGGGTGCCTGGCCGGTCTCGCCGCCCGCTTCGTCAAGCTGCGCGCCCATCCCCACGGTTCCGTGCGCCCCGTCTACGCCGCCACGGAATTTACGCTCGTCTGGGAGGCCGATTTTCGCATTCGCGCGGGAACGGCCGTCCTATGCCTGCTGCGGCTCGGAGGGCGGACCGTCCGCCTCCGGCAAGCCTATCGGGCCTGGCGCGTCTGGCTCCGCCCTTCGAAGCGGGCTTGACGCGTTTTCTCCCGGCGAAGACCGCTCCCCATTCGAACCGTCCGTGCCGGATTCGGCGCGGCCGTTCCCTCCTTATCATTCCGGCTTTCGCAAGCCCTCCCGTTCGCTGCAGGCGGATAGAACTGCGGGCAGCGGATATGACTAAGCTCCTCCCGAAACGGGCACCTTATGGAACGCACTCGGTTTCTTTTCGAAGAACCAGCGATTCCATGCCACAGCAAGGGAGGATTCACCATTGTCCGAGCATCCGATTCAAGGCTTGATGCAGACCGCGATGGAAAACATTAAAGAGATGGTCGACGTCAACACGATCGTCGGCGAGCCGGTGCAGACGCCCGACGGCAGCGTCATCATGCCGATCTCGAAGGTAGGCTTCGGCTTCGCGGCCGGAGGAAGCGAGTTCCAGTTGTGGGCCGACGAGGAGCGCGCCGACGCCGGCCGCGCCACAAACGGCCAGCAGGAGGGCTCGCCCCACAACGCCTCGGTTCAGCTTCCGTTCGGCGGCGGCAGCGGCGGCGGCGTGTCGATTACGCCGATCGCCTTTCTCGTCGTCGGCGCGCAAGGCGTGAAGGTCGTGCCGGTGGACAACCAAACCCATCTGCTCGACCGGTTGATCGACGCCGCCCCGCAATGGGTCGAGCGCCTTCAGCGCATGTTCCAAAATCGCGACGGGGGCGACGAACGCCTGACTTCCCGTTCCTCGCCGTCGGACAAGCTGATGTAACGTCCGCAGCCGGGGCCGCTTGCGGTCCCGGCTGCTCCGCCGTCGCCAGCGGCGGAGGAAGATCGGCACCGTCTTTTCCTTCCCGGCCGCAAGGCCGGATTTTTTTCGAAGCAGCCGGGGTTTGCGGTTCCGGCCGATCGCCGCAAGCCGCGGCGGCAACCGCGGCCACCCGGGGGACGCGCGGAAGAATCTTTTGGGACACGCCTACATAAATTGTTTACAGACGTCCCGACGGGGACAACCGTCAAGGAGGAGCAGCATGACTCGCAACCAGACTCGCAACGGGATTCGCAGGCGAATGGCGTCCGGCTGGCGGAGGCTCGGCCTCTGTGCGGCTCTGCTTCCGGCGTTGGCGCTGGGAGGCGGGCCGGCGGGAGCGACCCCGCCTTCCGGCGGGAGTTCCGGCGAGGCGGGCGTCCCCGCCCCGGCCGCTTCGGCGCCGGAGCCGATTCGCCATCCGCCGCTCTCCGGCCCGCAGCCCGGCACGCACGCCCGCGCTTCGGCGCTCATCGACGTGACGTCTGGCCGGCTGCTCGCCGGCGAGAACGGCGACACGCCGATGAAGATCGCCAGCCTGACCAAGATCATGACGGCGATCGTGGCGATCGAGAACGGCCGGCTGGAGGACGAAGTCACCGTCAGCCGAAACGCGGCCGGCAAAGAAGGTTCTTCCCTTTACTTGCGCGCCGGGGAGAAGATCAAGCTGGAAAACTTGCTGTACGGCTTGATGCTCCGCTCCGGCAACGACGCGGCGACGGCGATCGCCGAGCATGTGGGCGGCTCGCTGGAAGGGTTCGTCTGGATGATGAACTGGAAGGCGCAGGAACTCGGGCTGACCCGAACGCATTTCGCCAATCCGCACGGGCTCGACCACCCGGAGCATTATTCGTCGGCGAACGATCTGGCGGTGCTGACCGCCTACGCGCTGCACAACGAGACGTTCCGGAAGATCGTGCGGACGAAATCCTACAAGGCTCCCAATCCGAACGAGCCTTGGGATTACGAATGGAAAAACAAAAACCGCATGCTGACGATGTACGAAGGGGCCGACGGCGTCAAAACCGGCTACACGAAGCAGGCGCTGCGCTGTCTCGTCAGCTCGGCCACGCGGAACGGCCAGCAGCTCGTCGCCGTGACGCTGAACGACCGGGACGACTGGCAGGACCACGCAAGGCTGCTCGACTACGGCTTCAAGCACTATCCGCTGCAACCGGTCATCCGCAAAGGCGAGCCGGTCGCCGGATATTCGCTGACACCGGTCGCCGACTTCCGCTATCCGTTCGCGGCCGGCGAGCGGGACCGGCTGCGCGTGCGCATCACGCCGCTGCCGTCCACCGACATCGCCTACGCGTTCGGCCAGCGCGGCGTGGTCACGTTCCGGCTCGGCGGCGCGGTCATCGGCCGGATCGGCCTCGTCGAACTGCCGGGCGCCGCCTCGGTTCCCGGCGGTTCCGGAAGCTAGGGCGGCGCCGGCCGGTCCGCATGACGGTTTCAATCAGAAGGAGGCGGTCACGTTGGTTAACTGGATCTGGCTGGGCATGATCGCGTTCAGCGTCGTCTTCGCGGCCGCGAACGGGCGGGTGCAGCAGGTGACGGAGGCGGCGTTCGGCGGCGCGCAAACGGGGGTGACCGTCTGCTTCGGGCTGATCAGCATTCTCGTCTTTTGGCTCGGCCTGATGCGGATCGCCGAGGTGTCGGGACTCGTCGCCAAGCTGTCGAAGCTGTTCGCGCCGCTCGTCGCCCGGCTGTTCCCCGACGTGCCGCGCGACCATGCGGCGTTCGGCTACATTCTGTCGAACATGAGCGCCAACGTGCTCGGCCTCGGCAACGCGGCGACGCCCATGGGCATCAGGGCGATGCAGGAGCTGCAGAAGCTCAATCCCGATCCGCACACGGCGACGCCGGCGATGTGCACCTTGCTCGCCCTCAATACGGCCAGCATCACGCTCATTCCGACGACGCTGATCGCCATCCGCATGAACTTCGGCTCGGCGCATCCGACCGACATCGTCGCCTCGACGCTGCTCGCGACGATCGTGTCGACGGGCGCGGCCGTTCTGGCCGACCGTTGGTACCGCCGCAGGGACGGTTCGCCGCCCGCCGTTCCGACCTCAAGCCGTCCGATCGCCGAGACGAAGGGAGGCTGAGCCGTGGTCGTCAACTTGCTGCACGCCTTGTCCGCCTGGGCCGTGCCGGTCATGATCGTGCTCATTCCTCTCTACGCCGCTTACCGCAAAGTGCCCGTTTACGAAACGTTCGTCGACGGAGCGAAGGACGGCTTCCAGACGGCGATCGCCATCCTTCCCCATCTCGTCGGCATGATGACGGCGATCAGCATGTTCCGCGCTTCCGGCGCCATGGACGCGCTGGTCGGTCTCGTCCGGCCGCTGCTTGAGCGGATCGGCGTTCCCGGCGACGTGCTGCCGCTCGGCTTGCTCCGCCCGATTACCGGGGCGGGCTCGCTCGCCTACGCCACCGATCTCATCAAGACGCACGGTCCCGATTCGATGATCGGCCGCATCGCCTCCACCATTCAGGGCAGCACGGACACGACGCTGTACGTCCTGACCGTCTACTTCGGCGCGGTCGGCATCCGCAAATCCCGCTACGCCCTCAAGGTCGGCCTCTTCTCCGACGCGGTCGGCTTCTTCGCCGCCGTGGCCGTCTGCCGGCTGTTGTTTTCGTGACGCCGGCAAGGTATGATGGGACTTGAGGTGAACAACCATTGGAACGTTTGCAAAAAATACTCGCCGCCGCCGGAGTCGCTTCCCGCCGCAAGTGCGAGGAGTTGATCGTGTCCGGCAAAGTGACGGTGAACGGCGAGGTCGTCACCGAGCTGGGCGTGAAGGCGAATCCGAACACCGACGTCATCGCCGTGAACGGCCGGAAGATTGCGGCGGAGCCGCCGGTGTACTTCATCTTCAACAAGCCCAAGGGCGTCATTACAAGCCTGCGCGACGAGAAGGGGCGGTCCGTCGTCGCGGATTATTTGAAGAACGTCAAGGAGCGCGTCTATCCCGTCGGACGGCTCGATTACGATACGGAAGGATTGCTTCTGCTGACCAACGACGGGGAATTGGCCCACAAGCTGACGCATCCGAAGCACCACGTGCCGAAGACGTACTTGGCGACGGTCGAGCGGGTTCCGCACGGAGACGCGCTGGAGAAGCTGGCGCGCGGAATCAAGCTGGAGGACGGGATGACCGCCCCCGCGGAGGTCGAATATCACGACGTCGATCCGGACGGCAAGCACGCCACGATCTCGATCACGATCCGCGAAGGGCGCAACCGCCAAGTCCGGCGCATGTTCGAAGCGATCCATCATCCGGTCATCCGGCTGAAGCGGATCGCGTTCGGCGGCGTGTCGCTCGGCAATCTGCAGCGCGGCAAATACCGCAAGCTGACGCCGGAAGAGCTGGACCAGCTGCGCGGCGCGGCGGAGCAGGCGGGCCGCGCGTGAACCAACGTCACACAATGTTCAAAACCGGAGGTCGGGACTGTTGTCCCCGGCCCCGGTATTTTCGTTATAATCAAGTAAAACGGCTTCGGAAAATTGGCGACATGTCTCCGGTGGTGAAATCGTGAAGAAGCATCGCAAGGCGATTCAATACGTCATCCTGGCGCTGGCGGTTCTGATCGGCGGCTACGCCGTCGGCCGGTCGTTCTTTACGCCGCAGACCGTGCTGAAGGCGGGCAGCGAGGCGCCGCCGTTCGAACTGGCGGATCTGAACGGACAGACGCACGATCTCGACTCGTACAAGGGCAAGCCGCTCATCATCAACTTCTGGGGCACGTTCTGTCCGCCGTGCCGCGACGAGATGCCCGCCTTGCAGAAAGAGTACGAGAAATGGCAGGCCCAGGGATTGCAGCTGATCGGCATCAACTTGAGCGAGGACACCGTGAGCGTCCGGCAATTCGTCGCCAGCTACGGCGTGAAGTTTCCGATTCTGCTGGACCGCAACAAGGTGATCGAGCGGCGGTACGGCCTGAAGGAGTATCCGACGACGTTCTTCGTCTCCGCGGACGGCCGCATCCGCGAGATCGCCATCGGCGGTCCGATGACCGAAGATCAGATCGACGCCCATATCCGCAAGCTGTTCGAAGCGTCGTCCAGAAGCTAGCCGCGGGCCGCTCGCCAGGCGGGCAGGCCGCGGGCCGATCCGTCAGGCGCCAGCTGACGGCAAAGGCGGGCAACTCACGATTGACGGTTTCGGCGAGGAGGTTTGTACCGATTGTTTCAAAACACCAAGTGCGAGTGCGGGCATCAGAATCCGACGGGCACCGTTCTTTGCGAATCGTGCGGGAAGCCGCTCGTCGACGATCTGCCGCTCGACAGCCCGCTGGAAATGAGATACGACGGCGTCGCCCGCCGTTCGCAGAAAGCGAATCCCGATCTGCTCGACCGGGTGTGGAACTTCTTCTCGTCCGTCAAGGTCGCGGTGTGGCTCATCGTCATCACCCTCATCGGCGCGGCGATCGGAACGATTTACCCGCAGGAGGATTCGTTCATCAATCTGGACGATCCCGCCCAATATTATAAGGACACGTACGGCACGTGGGGCCACATCTACCAGATGCTCGGCTTTTCCCGAACGTATCAATCATGGTGGTTCGTCGGCCTGCTGGCGATGATCGGCACCTCGCTCGTCATCTGCAGCCTCGACCGGGTGCTGCCGTTGTACCGGGCGCTGTCGAAGCAGCAAATTCGCAAGCACCACGCGTTTCTGATGCGGCAGCAGACGGTGTACGTCGGCGAGCTCGGACAGGACCCGGCCGCCTGGACGGAGTCGTTCGCGGAGCAATTGCGGCGTAAGCGCTACCGCGTGGCGACCGACGGAACGGCGCTCCTCGCGGAGAAGAACCGCTTCAGCCGCTGGGGGCCCTACATCAACCATATCGGCCTGATCGTCTTCCTGCTGGCCGTGCTGGCGCGGGGCATTCCCGCCTGGCATCTGGACGAGTACGTGTCGATGGACGAAGGCCAGACGAAGCAGATTCCGAACACGAACTATTACGTCAAGAACGACAAGTTTACCGTCGAGTTTTATTCCGACGACGAACTGCCGAAGGAGCTCAAGGGGACGAACCGGGCGAAGCTGTACCGCACCGAAGCGACGCTGTACGAATGCACCGCCTACTGCGGCGACGCGGTCAAGGACCCGGTGCTGAAGGAAGTGGCGCATCACAACATCGAGGTGAACAGTCCGCTCTCGTACAAGGGACTCAAGCTGTATCAGTACAACTACGAGCCGCAAATCCGGCTCATCTCCGTCCGTCCGATGCTGGTCGACTCCAAGACCGGCAAGTCGTACGGACCGTTCGACCTGCCGATGAACAATCCGCCATTGACTTATCAGGCCGGTCCTTATACGCTGACATTGAGCAACGTTTTTCCCGATTTTGGCTTGGACGACCAGAACCGCCCGATGACGAAGAGCCGCGACGCCAACAATCCGGCGTTCGTGTTCGTCGTCAAGGGGCCGGACTTGCCGAAGGACGGGGAGCTGTACATCTACTTCCCGCTGCCGACGGAAGAGGACCGGACGATCCAGAGCCAGATCAACGACAGCTTCCGCAAGACCGGCGACAATTCGGGAAGGTTCTCGTTCCAGGTCGGGAAGATGGAGAACGTCTCGTTCTCGCAATACACGACGTTTCTGAACGTCCGCGTCGACCGCGCCATGCCGCTGGTTTGGGTCGGCGCCGGCATCTCGATGATCGGCCTCGTCATGGGCTTCTACTGGCAGCATCGCCGCATCTGGTTGCGGATCGACGACGGCAAGCTGACGCTGGGCGCCCATACGAACAAGAACACGTACGGCATCCGCGCCGAGGTGGCGGCCGCCCTGAACAAGACGGGCGTCGCCGTCGATCCGAAGGCTCTCGATAACAGGAGGAATTCACGTTGAATTGGCTGTCGATCAGCAGCAATGCGTTTATTTTCGCGTTCGCTTTGTACTGCGCTTCGTTCATCGGCTACGCGATCGCCGTCGGCGGACGGAGATGGAGCAACCGCGACGTGGAGGCCCATACGAAGCGCTGGAGCCGGATCGGCTTCGGGCTCGCCGTCGTCGGCTGGCTGGGCCATCTGACGTTCTTCTTCACCCGCTGGAAGGGCGGCGGGCACATTCCGACGAGCAACATGTACGAGTTCATGACGTTTCTCGGCATGGCCATCATGTTCGCCTTCATCATCGTCAACCTGATCTACCGCAACCCGCTCGTCGGCGCGTTCGCCACGCCGCTCGTCGTCATCATCATCGCCTACGCTTCGGTGTTTCCGTCCGAGGTGCAGCCGCTCATCCCGGCGCTTAACTCGTACTGGCTCAAGATCCACGTGACGACGGCTGCGGCCGGGGAAGCGTTCTTCGCCGTCGGCTTCGCGGCGGCGCTCGTGCTGCTGCTGCGCGTCGTCGACTTCGAGCGCAAGGACAAGGCTGCGCGGCGCGAGCAATTCTGGGTCGAGGCGGTGCTGTTCATTGTCATCGTCATCGTCGGCTTCCTCGTGTCCGTCTTCGCCTTCCGCGCCGGCGGCTACTCGGCCGAGTTCCGGCAGGAGAAGATCAGCATCGATCAGCAAGGCAACGAGCAGTCGATCGTGCAGAACGTGCAGTACGGCCTGCCGCCGATCGTCAAGCCTTACAACAGCGACACCGTGTCGATGACGCCGTTCCTCGGCATCGACAAGCCGCTGCTGACGGCGCCGTCCTGGATGAACGGGGTGAACGCCGGCCGCAAGCTGAACACGGTCATCTGGTCGGTCATCTCCGGTGCGATCCTGTACGGGCTCATCCGCCTGATCCTCCGCAAGCCGATCGCCGCGCGCATTCACCCGTATCTCGACGGGATCGATCCGGACGATTTGGACGAGATCAGCTATCGGGCCATCGCCATCGGTTTTCCCGTCTTTACGCTGGGAGCGCTCATCTTCGCGATGATTTGGGCGCAGATCGCGTGGTCGCGCTTCTGGGGCTGGGACCCGAAGGAAGTGTGGGCGCTCATCACCTGGCTGTTCTACAGCGCCTACTTGCACTTGCGCCTGTCGCGCGGCTGGCTCGGCGCCCGCTCGGCGTGGCTGGCGGTCATCGGCTTCATCGTCGTGCTCTTTACGCTCATCGGCGTCAATCTCGTCATCGCCGGCTTGCATTCCTACGCGGGCGTTTAACGGACAGGCCGGCGGCGCAGCCTAACGAAGAAGGGGGTTGTTCTCATCGTGAACGAATTGGGCAACCGGATTTTGGTCGTGGACGATGAAGAGAGGATTCGCCGTTTGCTTCGCATGTATCTGGAAAAGGAAGGATACGTCATCGAGGAGGCGGAGGACGGGGAGACGGCACTCAGGCTCGCGCTGACTCAAGATTTCGATCTGATCGTGCTCGACCTGATGCTGCCGGGCATGGACGGCATCGAAGTGTGCACGCGGCTGCGCCAGAGCAAGGCGACCCCGGTCATCATGCTGACGGCGAAGGGCGAGGAGGTCAACCGCGTGCAAGGGTTCGAAGTCGGCGCCGACGACTATGTCGTCAAGCCGTTCAGCCCGCGCGAGGTGATTTACCGGATCAAGGCGATCTTGCGCCGGTCCTCGGCGACCGCGTTCCTGTCCAAGGAACTGTCGGCGAGCAACATCGTGTTTCCGCACCTGGTCATCGAGCACGACGCGCATCGGGTGACGGCCGACGGCCAGGAGGTCAACCTGACGCCGAAGGAGTACGAGCTGCTCCATTACTTGGCCAGCTCGCCGGATAAGGTGTTTTCCCGCGAAGAGCTGCTGAAGGATGTCTGGAACTACGATTTCTTCGGCGATCTGCGCACGGTCGACACCCACGTCAAGCGGCTGCGCGAGAAGCTGAACCGCGTCTCCGTCGAGGCCGCGTCGATGATTACGACGGTCTGGGGCGTCGGCTACAAGCTCGAGGTGTCGAAGTAAGCGATGGTCATCTGGAGAACGGTCGTAGGCAAGCTGTGGCTGACCATCATCGGGCTCGTCGCCGTCGTCATCTCGACGGTCGGCGTGTTCCTGCTGCAATACATCGACATCACGTTTATCGACGCGGTCAAAATCAAGCATCTGTTCGTCTATTCCGGGGCTGTCGGCTTCCTGCTGACAACCTTTTTCGCATTTTTCCTGCTGACCAAAATTACGCAGCCGCTGCGCGAGATGAAGGACGCGGCCGACCAGATCGCGCAGGGCGACTATACGGCGCGGGTGGCGATCCGCTCCAGCGACGAGATCGGCGAGCTGGCGAACACGTTCAATTCGATGGCGTCGGAGATCGATTCGCTGATCCGCATTCTGGAGCATGAACGCGACCACTTGAGCAGCGTTCTGCGCAGCATGACGGACGCGGTCATCTCTCTGAGCGCCGACGGCGGCGTCATCCTGACGAACCCGAAGGGCAAGCATCTGCTCGAGCAGTGGAATGCGGCCGAGTGGGGCGACGCCGACGGCGAGAGCAAGGGCGAGGTTCCCGCGCCGCTGCTCGACACGTTCCGCAGCGTCATTCGGACGGGCAGGGAGCTGACGAACAAAATTCACGTGCAGAGCGGGGTATATTCCGTCGTGATGACGCCGCTCGTCTCGTCGGAAGGCATTCGCGGCGCGGTGGCGGTGCTGCGCGACGTGACCGAAGAGTTCCGCGTCGACAAGATGCGCAAGGACTTCGTCGCCAACATCTCGCACGAGATCCGCACGCCGCTGTCGATGGTGCAGGGATACAGCGAAGCGCTGCTCGACGACATCGCCGCCTCGCCGGAGGAGCGGCGGGAGCTCGTGCAGGTCATTCACGACGAGTCGCTGCGCATGGGCCGGCTGGCGGCCGACTTGCTCGACCTGGCCCGGATGGAAGCCGGCTATCTGGAGATGAACTTCCAGCGGTTGGACGTCGGCGCGCTGCTGTCGCGGGTGTACCGCAAGTTCGCGGCGCTCGCCAAGGAGCGCGGCATCTCGCTGTCTCTGTCCATGCAGCAGGGCGACCTGGCGCTGGAATCGGCGGACGGCGACCGGCTGGAGCAGGTGCTGACGAACCTGCTCGAGAACGCCATCCGCCACACTCCCGCCGGCGCGGCGATCCGGCTGCTGGCGGACCGGACGGCCGGGCGGCACGGCGACGAAATCCGGCTCGTCGTCGAGGACGAGGGGCAGGGCATTCCGCAGGAGGATCTTCCCTACATCTTCGAGCGGTTCTACAAAGCCGACAAGGCGCGCAAGCGGGACCGCAACGGCGGAACCGGCCTCGGGCTGGCCATCGTCAAGAATTTGGTGGAAGCGCACGGCGGCGCCATCGCGGTCAGCAGCGAGCCGGGCCGCGGCACGTCGTTCACGATAACGCTGCCCGTCGACGGCAAGCGTTGACCCGCCCGTCCGGGCGGGTCTCAAGGCCGGACCGGCGGCCGGCCGATCCGGCGCCGAACGTTCGCGAAGCCGGCGAGCCCCGTCCGCCGACTTCCCGTCGCGCAAACATCAACCCAAAAAGGGCTGTCCCAAAAGTCCATTTTGGATTTTTAAGCCCCGCTTTTGATGTGAAATCGAGCTTAAAATGAACCTCCAACCCCACTTTAATAGTGGTTTTGGAGGTTCACTTGTTCTTATATTGGGACTAGCTTTTTTGGTATAACACTTTGGGACAGCCCCTTCTGCTTGCGCGCGGGCCGTTACGCCAAATGAATCTCCTTGGCGCTGGCCAGATCCGGAAGCGCCGCGATCTGGGCCAGCACATCTTTCGGCACGGCCTTGTCGACGCCGAGCGCCATGATCGCGGCGCCGCCGACCAGCTTGCGGCCGACCTGCATCGTCGCGATGTTGACGTCGTTCGAGCCGAGCAGCGTGCCGACGCGGCCGATGATGCCGGGCTTGTCCTGGTGCGAGACGAGCAAAATGTGGCCTTCCGGCGCAACGTCGACCGGGTATTGGTCGATCTGCGTGATGCGGGCGCCGAAGCCGTTGAGCAACGCGCCGGCGACCGTGCGCTCTTCCTTGGCCGTGCGCAGCGTCACCGAGACGAGGCTCGTGAAGCCCTTGCTCGTATGCGACTTGTTGGTGACGATATGGACCCCGCGGGTTTTGGCGAGGTGCATCGCGTTGACGGCGTTGACCTGCTCCGAGCCGAGATGGTGGGCCAGCACGCCTTGCACCACGTAGCGGGTGAGCGGCTGGGTGTCGACGTCCGCCAGCTCGCCGGAGTAGCCGACGACGATCTCCTTGACCGCGCCGTCGGCCATCTGCGCCGCGAAGCTGCCGAGCTTGCGGCCGAACGCGAAGTACGGCTCCAGCTTGGCCAGCACGTCGGCGGGCACGGGAGGCAGGTTGACGGCGTTCTTGTACGGCTCGCCGCGCAAGATGTGCAGCAGCTGCTCGGACACGTCGATCGCCACGTTCTCCTGCGCCTCGACCGTCGAAGCGCCGAGGTGCGGCGTGACGATAATTTTCGGATGGGTCAGGAACGGATGGTCCGGCTTCGGCGGCTCTTCCTCGAACACGTCGAAGGCCGCTCCGGCGACGATGCCGGCGTCGATCGCTTCCACGAGCGCCTGCTCGTCGATGATGCCGCCGCGCGCGCAGTTGATTACCCGCACGCCCTTCTTCATGCGGGCGAACTGCTCCTTGCCGATCATGTGGCGCGTTTCCGGCGTCAGCGGCGTATGGACGGTGATGAAGTCGGCCTCGCGGACGACGTCGTCGACGGTGGCGAGCCGCACGCCGAGCTTCTCGGCCCGCTCTTCGGTCAGGAACGGATCGTAGCCGAGCACGGTCATGCCGAACGCTTTGGCGCGAACCGCCACTTCGCTGCCGATGCGGCCCATGCCGAGCACGCCGAGCACTTTGTTGCGCAGTTCGACGCCGACGAACGACTTGCGGTCCCAAACGCCGCCGACCGTCTTCATATAAGCTTGCGGAATGTGGCGGGCGACCGCCATCATCATGGCGAAGGTGTGCTCGCACGTCGTAATCGTGTTGCCGTCCGGCGCGTTGATGACGATGATGCCGCGGCGGGTGGCGGCTTCCAGGTCGATGTTGTCGACGCCGACGCCGGCGCGTCCGATCACTTTCAACTGCTTGCCGGCGGCCATGACCCGGTCGGTGACGCGGGTTTGGCTGCGGACGAGGAGTGCGTCGTATTCGCCGATCACAGCCACGAGCTCGTCCTCGGACAAGCCGGTTTTCTTGTCGATGGAGACGTCCGAAGCTTCCGCCAAGAGCGAAATGCCGAGATCGCTGATCGGGTCGGATACGAGTACCTTAAACATGAGTAAGCCCCCTAGTGGATCAAGGATAATAGAAAACACCCCCAGCCTCTCCGCCGTCCGCAGCTTGGCGGACAGCCGGTGCGCTTAAGGGTGGTCGAGCATCCGTAGCTTGCCATCGGCCTTTATCATTTTATAGCAAGGCAGCGGTCAAATCAATGGCGAATGTTCGCGAAGGAAGAACGAAGAAGCTGTCGTCAGCCGCCGGGAAAGAAGAACGGGAGCTGCGGCAGAAGCTGCTTCGAGTAGAAGCGGTTTTTCGCCCCGAGGAAGTCGCCGCTGCGCACGGCGTCGGTTTGCACAAGCAGATCGGCGATCGCCGACACCGTCCTCAGCTTCATCTTGTCCGCTTGGCCGGAGGCGATGAAGGTGTCGATCCGCGCGGTCAAATCCTGCGGCAGGAACAAGCCCTGAACTGCCCGTTCCTGCAAGTAGCGGGCGGCCAGCGCGTTCTTCTTGACGAGCGGGAGCGCCTTCCATTGGGTCAGGCCGAGCGACGTCGCGGCCACCGGATCGGGCGTGATGTCGAAGTCGGTGTTCGCAGCCCAGCGGATCATCGCGTCGTAATACAGGCTCTGCGCCGACAGTCCCATGCTCAACCCTTCCTTATAGTAGGCGTCTTCGCCGATCCGGTCGAGCAGAAGCGCCGCCGTCCCCTCGTTGGCCTTGCCCGCTTGGCCGGAGAAGGCGGTCTCGTACAGCTTCAGGCTCTTGAGGTAGCTGTTCTGGGCATCCTTGAGCAGCGGCGACACCGGCGGGACGTAGGCGATCTTCGTTTCCTCGTACTTGCCGGCCGCCGTCTGGGCGAGCTCCTTGAGCGAAGCCGAGCGGTCGACCGATTCGTCGCCCAGCCACTTCGTCTTCTCCTCCTGCCACTCGGTCACGAATTCACGATAAGGCAAAAATACGGTATGATAGAAAGACACCAGATCCTGCAGTTGATAAGCGTTCGCCGGCTGCTGCCCGGAGTCGCCGGCACTCGCCGGGCTTGCCTGGGCGTTGCGGGACTCCGCTTCGGTCGAGCCGACTTTGACGCCGTAGAAGAACGCGGCGACCGCGACGATGAGCATGAACAGGAATCCGAGGGCGAATAGAAGATCCAAGCGAGTCAGACGTTTTTCCATCGTTTACTCCTCTTTACGGTCAAAGTGGTAGGTCTAGTATAGTGAATCCGGCTTCATTCTCACAATACCAAAAATGAAGGCGCGCAGAGGGACCATGAGAAAATTCGACATTCGCAGTCTGAAGGTGCGCAGCGTATCGGCGGATCAGCTGAGCGACCGGCTCCTTCTGGCCAATTTGTACGTCACGCAAGGGATTACTCTATTTATCGGCTTGCTCTGGATATTTTTTCAGGGGAGAAACCCGCTTCGTCTGTTTGCGGTTCCGCATGGGCTCGGCTTTATCGGTTGGGGAGCTGCGGTCGCGCTGGCGGTCGTGTTGCTCGATCTGCTCGTCTCGCGCTGGACGCCCGAGGAGGCGATGGACGACGGAGGCGTCAACGAGCGCATCTTCCGCGAACGGCCGCTCTTGCACATCGCGCTCATCTGCCTCGTCGTCGGCGTCTGCGAGGAACTGCTGTTCCGCGGCGCCGTGCAGAGCTCGTTCGGCCCGTACTGGACGAGCATCCTGTTTGCGGCCATCCACGTCCGCTATTTGCGGCACTGGATTCCGACCGGCATGGTGTTCGCCATCAGCTACGCGCTCGGCTGGCTCTACGACCGCACGGGCACGCTGTGGTCGCCGATCGCGGCCCATATTCTGATCGATTTGGTCATGGGATTGATCATACGTTTGCGGAGGGAAACGAAGGCATGACGGAAGAGGAACGTTCTTCGGTGTGGGCCCGCTACCGGGAGGCGAAGCGCAACGCCTTCGGCCAGCCGGAGAGCCCGTCCGTGGAGGAAGTTCCGCTGACGATCGAGGAGTTGGAGCAAGCCATTGCGATGACCGCCGCCGCCGCGAATGTTCCGGAGATGGGACTTCCGCCGCGCGCCACGGTCCACCCGACGGGCCGGGGACGGCTCACCCGCTGGTTCTACCGGAGCCTGGTCGTTCTGTTCTCGGCGCTCGTCGGCTTCCTGCTGTGGTGGGGCAGCCAGCTCGTTCACCAGCGGTGAACGGACCCCAAGGCGCTGGACCCGCTTCCTGAATTTGATGGCGAATGAGCCGCGGCTGCCAAGCCACAATAAGGAGGCAGGCATTCCTCGATGCGGATGCCGTTACGAACAGGAGGGAATGGCGTTGAGATACCGAGCATTTATTATGGGAGGTTTGGCGGGAGCGGCGCTCGTCATGCTCTGTCAGAGAAGCGGCTTCCTGTCGGCGGCGGCCGGCCGGCTCGGCGACCGCATGCGGAGCCGGATGGGAGAATTCAAGGCGGAATCCGTCGGCCGCATGCTGAGCTGGAAGCCCGGCGACCGGGACCGGGAACGCCGGGAGAACCGGGAGCTGGACGACCATCGCGACAAGCGCAAGAACGGCCTGGCGACGGGAGAAGGCCTCGAGCAGGTGGCCCGGCTGGCATCGCAGGATTCCGGCGTGCAGCGCCGCGTCAACGAAATTTTGGAACAATCCGACCATCACCACAGTTGAAGCAGACAAGGCCGTCCGTCGGCATTCGCGGACGGCGCCGGCGCCTGTCCGCCTCGGCCAACGAGGCGGTCGGGCGCCGTTTTTTTGTTTTTGGCGTTTTTCCTAGTGCATTTCCGCATGAGAAGTGATAACATGTTGTAAAAGCAGCAAATCAATCACACATTATATGCCACGTCATACGCTGTTATCACTCATCGTGTGCAGAAGGAGGATCCTGTCATGAAGATGGAGCGGCTTAGCCAAGACAAGATAAGGATTTTCCTTACCTTCGACGATTTGTCGGAACGCGGGATCCAGAAGGAAGACATGTGGCGGGAGATTCCTAAGGTGCATGAGCTCTTCAGCGAAATGATGGACCAAGCCTATAACGAGCTTGGCTTCGACGCTTCGGGTCCGCTTGCGGTGGAAGTGTTCGCCATGCCCGCGCAAGGCATGGTCGTCATCGTGACGAGAGGCAAGCTGGATCGCGACGCGGATGCTTCCGCGGAGGACGAAGCCGACGAAGACGTTTACGAAATGGAAGTGACGCTCGAGCAGAGCGAAGCCATCATATATCGGTTCCGGGACATCGAAGACGCCATCGGAGCCGCCAAGATGCTGAGCAATCAGCTCACCGGGGAAGGAAGAATGTACCGCTACCAGAACCAATGGGTGCTCTGCTTCGATCCGGCCGGACTCGAGAGCGCCACCTACAACGCGATGATCGCCGTGCTGGCCGAATACGGGGAAGCGACCTCCGTCACGCCCGCCGTGCTGGAGGAATACGGCGAGCTGATCATTGCCGCGGATGCGGTCAAGGTGCTGTCGGAGCACTTCGCTTGAGGCGCCTGAGCGGCAAGGCCGCTTGGCCGCTTCCCGGACAGGCGGATGCGTAGCGAACGGACATTTTCGCGAACGTCTAACGTTGCGGAGAATGTCCGTTTTTCGTGTTTTGCCATGGATCGGCGGATGAATGCGGGCGCCCGGCGTTGTATAATGGGGGGAGGAAGGAGGGAAGGCGCTTGCTTCTTTTTTCCATACTGGCTGCGGCGATCGCTCCCGGCATCGCGCTGCTCGCCTATTTTTACTGGAAAGACCGCTACGACTCGGAGCCGCTGTCGGTCGTCATCCGGCTGTTTCTGATGGGCGCGCTGACCGTGCTGCCGGTCATGATCGTTCAGCGGGCGCTCACCCTGTGGCTGGGCGATTCGTCGCCGGTGGTGTTTTCCTTCCTGATCTCGGCGGGCGTCGAAGAGTTCGTCAAGTGGTTCGTGCTGTTCCACATCATCTATAACCATACCGAGTTCGACGAGCCTTACGACGGCATCGTCTACGCGACGGCGCTGTCGCTCGGGTTCGCCACGCTGGAGAACGTTCTGTACGCCTTCACCGATACGGTGACGTTCGGCATGCTGCTCGCCAGGGCGCTGCTTCCCGTGTCCGGCCACGCCCTGTTCGGCGTGTTCATGGGCTACGCGATGGGGAGAGCGAAATTTTCGGCCGGACGGCAGAGCAGGCTGCATCTTGCGCTCGCGCTCGCGTTGCCGCTTGCGGCCCACGGCGTATTCGATTTTCTGACGCAGACCGTCCCGTCCGATTGGCAGTGGATCATGGTGCCGTTCATGTTCCTGCTCTGGCTGCGCGGCATTCGCAGCGTCAACCGGGCGAACGCCATCTCGCCTTTTCGTCTGCTCAAGCGGGAGGAAGAGGTTAATTCCTGAAACTTCTGTCTATACTTCCTACAGAAGCCGGCGCGGGGATTCGCCGCCCGGACGAGCCTGGAGGGAAGCGAATGGCGGCAACGAGGGTGAAGGTGACGATCCGCTGCAACCGGTGCGGCGAGAAGTTCGTGCTGCGGGGGCGCAAGGAGCGCGGACGCATCGAAACGGGGTTCAAGATGTGCCTGTGCAGCAATACGGAAGACTTCGAAATCGAAGAAAATCAGGGGTAAAGCCGCCCGGACGGCATGCATAAAGTCGGCCTCCGATTCCCACAATAACGCCGAACGGCAGATTTGGGAATGAAAGGGGTCGGCTTTTCATGTATGCGCGTTTAAGCAGGGTGATGTTTCCGATCGCGGCCTTGCTGTTCGTCGGAGCGATCGTGTGGGGCTACCAGGAACACCAGGAGAAGAACGCCATCCTGATCAAGACAGAGAACCAATACCAGCGGGCATTCCACGATCTGACCAACCATCTGGGCAGACTTCAGGACGAGCTCGGGCAGACGCTGGCCGTCTCTTCGGTGTCCCACAGCGCCCAGCGCAAAGGACTCGTCAAGGTGTGGCGCCTGACCGGCAACGCCCAGAACGAAGTGAACCAGCTGCCGCTGGCGATGCTGCCCTTCAATAAGGCCAGCGAATTTCTGTCGCGGGTTTCCGATTTCGCCTATCGGACGGCGATGCGGGATCTGGCCAAGCAGCCGCTGACCGCCGACGAGATCAAGACGATGAAGTCGCTTTACGCCAAGGCGTCGGACCTCAACAGCGACCTCGGCCGAATCCAAAATGCCGTGCTGTCCGACCATCTGCGCTGGACCGACGTGGAGGTGGCGATGGCGGGCAAGAGCGAGCCGTCGGGCAATACGATCATCGACGGGTTCAAGGCGATGGACAAGAAGATCGGCTCTTATCCGGAGAACGACTGGGGCCCTTCGGGGCTATCCGCGCACCGCGCCCGTTCGGTGCACATGCTGTCGGGAGCGGACGCGACGCCGGATGACATTCGGCGCAAGGCGGAGCAGTTCTTGAGCGCGACCAAGGGAATCGGCGCGGTGAAAAGCCTGAACGTGACGGCCAACGGGCAGAAAACGGACATGCCCAGCTACACGGCGACGGCGAAAGGAGCCGGAGGCGAGACGATCCAGCTGGACTACACCCGCAAGGGCGGGGAACTGCTCTGGTATATGGACCCGCGGCCGGTGAACGGGCGCCGGCTCGACTTCGCCGCCGCGCGCACGCAAGCGTCGGACTTCCTCGTTCGCCACAACTACCGGGACATGACGCCCGTCACCTATGACGAGTACGACCATGTCGCGGTGTTCACGTTCGTCGGCCTGAAGGACAACGTCCGCATCTATCCGGACAAGTTGACGGTCCGCGTCGCCCTCGACAACGGGGAGGCGGTCGGCCTGCAGGCGGCGGATCACGTGTTCGCGCCGAAGAAGCTTCCGGACCTGACCCCCAAGATCGGCAAGGAGGAGGCCGCCAAGTCGCTCCATCCCGACTTCCGGACGGAAAGCTACAGCCTGGCGGTCATCGAGAACGAGCTGAAGGAGCCGGTTCTCTGCCATGAGTTTACGGGAACGGTGAACGGAGGCAAGTACCGGATCTACTTCAACGCCGCCACCGGCGAGGAGGAGACGGTCGAGAAAATTCCCGAGACGGCGAAGGCGCTGCTGAAGTAGGTCTTTTCTCCCCCCTTCGGTCAGAATATCGATAGAAATCCGTCAAGCCCGTCGATCCGCCGTTCCACGCAGGCGGCGGGGGCCGGGCGGTTTTTTTCGCGCTCGGAAGATGCCGGGGCTTGGGAAGCGTGGTATAATCGGGAAGAACGGCTGATTTCCCGCCGTAACATGCCGCCTTTTGGAGGGTTCTGCGTGCTTCCGAAAGTGAATCAAACGATGTATATCCAAGGGACTGCCGACTCCCGGGAAGCGAATCCGGAACAAGCGGCCACTTATCGCTCGCGGGTCGCGGACATGACCGACGACACCTTCCTGATCGAAATTCCGCTCGACGAGAAGAGCGGCAAGTATCTTCGCGCCCGCGCGGGAGAATCGTACCGCTTCACGTACTTTACGCCCGAAGGCGTCCGGCATCAGTTCGCGTCGGACGTGATCGGCTTGCGCAAGGCGGACCCGGTGGCGCTGATCGAAATTCGCAAGCCTGCTCCGGAGAGCGTAACGCGGGAGCAGCGGCGCAACTTCTTGCGGGTCGAAGCCCAATTGGAGCTGGCGGTCAAGCTCGGGGAGAAGCTGAGGTTCGTCGCTCTCACCGACGACGTCGGCGGCGGCGGCGTCTCCTTCCGCTGCGAGCGCAAGTGGCCGATCGTCCCGCAGACTTTGCTCTTCTGCTGGCTGCTCGTCCCTTACCGCTCCGGGAGCGTGTCGCACGCGCGGTTTGAGGGGGAGGTCATCCGCGTCAAGGAAGTCGAGCCCCGTCACCTGAAGGTGATGATGCGCTTTAGCGACATTTCCGAGGCGGACCAGCAGAAGGTGATTCGCTTCTGCTTCGAACGACAACTTGACTATCGCAAGGATTGATGCCCATTGAACGAAACAAGCGACGCCCGCGGGTATGAGGAACGGTTTGTCCGGATCGAGAGATGGATCGTACGCGCCGTCGCCGCGCTCGCCGCGCTGCTGCTGCTCTCGCAGCTGGCGCTTCAGGCTCCTGCGGTGCGCGGGCTCATCACCGGCACCGAGCGCTGGGAAGGCGTGCGGTATCCGGAATAGCGCGCGCTCCGGGGTCCGCCGTTTTGCATCTTAAGGCCGGGTGTGATATAATTTCCTTACTCGCACGCAGGCAAAGCTTGCCTGCTTTTTTCGTAAGCGATGCTGCTAGGAGGCTCTTTTTTCTCAATGAATCACGACAGCAGGCGTCCCATCAACATTGCGATCGACGGCCCCGCCGGCGCCGGGAAGAGCACGGTCGCCCGCCTGGTCGCAAGCGCGCTCCGTTTCGTGTACGTGGATACCGGCGCGATGTACCGGGCGGTGACGGCGACCGCCCTCGAGCGGGGAATTCCCGTTGAGGACGAAGCGGCGATCGGCCGCCTGGCCGGCGAATTGGACATTCGGCTGAGGCCGGAGGAAGACGGCCAGCGCGTCTGGGTCGACGGAAGGGACGTCACCTCCAAGCTTCGCACGATCGAGGTGAACCGGAACGTTTCGCAAGTGGCGGCTTACGAAGCCGTTCGCATTCGAATGGCGGAGCTGCAGCGGCGAATGGCCCGCGAGAAAGGCGTCGTCATGGACGGCCGGGACATCGGAACCCACGTGCTGCCCGATGCCGAATTGAAGATTTTCCTGACGGCCACTCCGAGGGAGCGCGCCTTGCGGCGGTTCCGGGAGCTCGGCGACGGGGCCGGCATTACGCTGGAACGCTTGGAGCAGGACATCGCCGAACGCGACCGGATGGACCGGGAACGCAAGATCGCTCCGCTTCTTCAGGCGCCGGACGCCCGGCTGGTCGATTCGACGGGACGATCGATCGAGCAGATCGTGAGCGACATCGTCGAATGGGCGCGCGCGGCGTCGCGAACCGTTTCGGCGGGGGAGAAGTGAAGATGCTGTACGAGATTTGCAGGGTGCTCGTGCGAATTCTCTGGACCGTCTTCTTCCGGTACGAATCCCGCGGGGTGCATCACATTCCGGAGAAGGGCCCGGTCATACTGGCCAGCAATCATCTGAGCAATTTCGATCCGATGACGCTCGGCCTTGCGGTTCCCCGCAAAGTTCATTATATGGCGAAGGAAGAACTGTTTCGCATACCGGGATTCGGTTCCTTCATCCGGGCGCTCGGCGCCTTCCCGGTGAAGCGCGGCGGGGTGAGCAAGGAAGCGATCCGAACGGCGCTGTCCGTTCTGGGCGAAGGCAAGGTTCTCGGCATCTTCCCCGAAGGTTCCCGCAAGGGCGTCAAGGTCGAAGGGGTTTCCGCCGGCAAGCGCGGCGCCGTGAGCATGGCGGCCCGCTCGGGGGCTGCGGTTATACCGGTCGCGATCCGCGGCAACTACGGCCTCTTCCGCAAGATGACGGCGATCTATGGAGCGCCCCTCGATTTGAGTCCGTTCCTGGAGCCGGGTTCCGAAGACTTCGAAGCCGCCACCGAACTCATGATTTCGAAAATTCGCGAGATGCTCCGAACCGGCGAGCCTTCGCAATGATTCGCGACGGGCGATGCATGATTGGCTGAAGATTCCATCATACTACGGTATTATCGATAACGTTCAGATGACGAAATGATGGATGAAGATTTAAACGCCGCTTTGGATGCGGGTTTAAATAAAGTTGGGGTAGAATTGAGGAGGTATTTTCATGTCTGAAGAAATCAAAATCCAGGAAACGGCGGCCGAGACGGTCAGCCAGGATGCATTGGAAAATGTCGTATCCTTGAAGAAGGGCGATACGGTCAAGGGGACGATCGTCAAGATCGAGGATAACCAAGCATTCGTAAGCCTTGGATATAAATACGACGGAGTTATTCCGCTGCGCGAATTGTCCTCTGTCAACCTGGAGAACGCTTCTGACGCCGTCAAGATCGGTCAGGAAGTCGAAGCCAAGGTCGTCAGCATCAACGACGAGAAGGAGAGCCTCGTTCTCTCGAAGCGTCAAGTCGACAGCGCCCGCGCTTGGGACAATCTGCAAGCCAAGTTCGACAGCGGCGAAGTGTTCGAAGTGACGGTTGCCGACGTCGTCAAGGGCGGCCTTGTCGCCGACGTCGGCGTCCGCGGCTTCATCCCGGCCTCGATGGTCGAGCGCCACTTCGTCGAAGATTTCTCGGGCTACAAAGGGCGCACCCTTCGCGTCAAGGTGAAGGAGCTCGACCGCGACAACAACAAGGTCATCCTGTCCCAGAAGGACGTTCTGGAAGCGGAATACGAAGCGCAAAAGCAGAAGATCATGTCCGAGCTGCAACCGGGCCAAATCATCGAAGGGACCGTGCAGCGGCTGACGCCGTTCGGCGCGTTCGTCGACATCGGCGGCGTCGACGGTCTCGTGCACGTTTCCGAGATGGCGTGGCACCATGTGGCGCATCCGGCGGACGTCGTGTCCGAAGGCCAACAGGTGAAGGTGAAAGTGCTGAAGGTCGATCCGTCGATCGGCAAAATCAGCCTGAGCATCAAAGCGGCGCAGCCGGGTCCGTGGGAGACGGCGGCCGGCCAATTCCACAACGGCGAGATTGTCACCGGCGTCGTCAAGCGCATCGTCAGCTTCGGCGCGTTCGTTGAGATCGCTCCGGGCGTGGAAGGGCTCGTGCACATTTCCCAAATCGCGCACCGCCACGTCGTGACTCCGTTCGAAGTGCTGAAGGAAGGCCAGGAAGTGAAGGCGAAAATTCTCGACTTCAATCCGGCCGAACGGCGCGTCTCCTTGTCGATCAAGGAAACGGAAGAAGCTCCGCCGCAAGCGGAACGCGGCGAACGCGGACCGCGCGGCGGCCGCGCTTCGAAGGAAGAGTCCAATCTTCCTCCGGCCGAATCGATGAGCTTCACGCTCGGCGAGAAATTCGGCGACAAGCTGAGCAAGCTGAAATAAGCGACGATTCGCAAACCGAAATCGGAAGCCTCCGGAACCGCCGTTCGGCGGGGAAGGAGGCTTCTTCGCGATGGGCGGCGCTTGCAGGAATGCGCCGGTTCGGAAGCGCGAAATCGGCAGCGGGCGGGCATGGCCGGCGGGCGCGGGGCAAACTAAGGCGGACGGAATCGGAAGGAGGGAACGGGAATGCCGTCCGGATTGATTTCGGTCGTCGCCTGGCTTGCGGCCTGCATCTTATGGTGGAGCGGATGGCGGAAGGAGCTGGCGGACGGGATGCCGGCGAAGCTCGTCGTCGGATTGCTGGCGGTCTGGCCGCTGGCGTTCCGGCTGCACGCAGATTGGCCCGGCATCGCTTCGGGGCTTGCGTGGAACGGAGCGATCGCATGGGCGTTCGCCGTGGCGGCCGCCGCCTGCGTGCGGATGGACGCTGAGCAGCGGATGACCGCTCTGGCTGCGGCGCTGCTGATCGGCGCGGTCGTGCTGTTCACCGGCCGAATCGCCGAGCATGCCGCCGTGCCGGCGGCGTCCGATTCCGTTGAATGGACGCCGCTTATGGCCGCGTTGCTCGCGCTCGTCATCGTCCGGAGCCCGCAGGAGCGGCTGGCGGCGCTTTCGATCGGCCTGGCGCTGGCGGAAGCGGCCGGGGCGCTCGGCCCGGTTCTGGGCGGCGGGCAAGCGGACATCGGCGGTCCCGCCTGGTCGGACCGCTGGTGGATGGCCGCGGGGGCCGTCCGCGCCGCCGCATACCTGGCCGCGGCGGCGGGAAGGCTGCTGCGAAGGCTGGAGCGGCGGCGCCGTCCGCTGCGCTAAACGCATTCGCTTCCCGCCGCCCGCGAAGAAGAGAAGTTAGCCAATCCGACGTATTTTTGTTATGATGAAAGTTGTGAGTCCAATCCGCTTCCCCTTCCAGCGGACATTCGAGGAGTGAAAACATGGCAAGACCCGTTATTGCCATCGTGGGTCGGCCTAACGTGGGCAAGTCGACAATCTTCAACCGCATTATCGGTGACCGGCTGGCCATTGTAGAGGATAAACCCGGGATCACGAGGGATCGGATCTACGGAACCGCGGAATGGAACGGCGTCTCCTTCAGCGTGATCGATACCGGCGGTATCGAAATCGACGGCGAGAACGGCCTGCTGCGGCTCGTTCGCATGCAGGCGGAGCTGGCGATCGAAGAGGCGGACGTCATCGTGTTCATGGTCGACGCCAAGGCGGGCTTGACGAACGCGGACGAAGAAGTGGCGCAGCTGTTGTTCCGCTCGCGGAAGCCGGTCGTCGTGGCCGTCAACAAAGTGGACAACTTGAACCGGATGGATGACGTTTATGAATTTTACGCGCTCGGCTTCGGCGATCCGGTGGCGCTGTCCGGGGCGCACGGCCTCGGAATCGGCGACTTGCTCGACGCCGCGGTGGCCAAGCTCCCGCAGACCAAGGAGGAGACGTACGACGACGACGTTATCAAGGTGGCGCTGATCGGCCGCCCGAACGTCGGCAAGTCGTCGCTCGTCAACGCCATCCTCGGCGAGGAGCGCGTGATCGTGAGCGAGGTGGCGGGCACGACGCGCGACGCCATCGACACCCCGTTCGAGAAGGACGGGCAGAAGTACGTCCTGATCGATACGGCGGGCATGCGCAAGCGGGGCAAAGTGTACGAGACGACGGAGAAGTACAGCGTCATGCGGGCGATGAAGGCGATCGAGCGCGCGGACGTGGCGCTGATCGTCATCAACGGCGAGGAAGGCGTCATCGAGCAGGACAAACATATCGCCGGCTACGCGCACGAGCTCGGCAAGGCGTCGGTGTTCGTGGTGAACAAGTGGGACGCCGTCGAGAAGGACGACAGGACAATGCAGCAGTTCACCAGCCTCATCCGCGACAACTTCCTGTTCATGTCGTACGCGCCGATCGTGTTCCTCTCCGCCAAGACGAAGCAGCGGCTGCACAAGCTGTTCCCGGTCATCGACCGCGTCGCCGAGCAGCACGCGATGCGCATCCCGACGCCGCTGCTCAACGACGTCGTGGCGGACGCGGTCGCGGTCACTCCGCCTCCGACCGACAGAGGGCGGCGGCTGCGCATCAATTACGCCACGCAGGTAGCGGTCAAGCCGCCGACCATCTTGGTTTTCGTCAACGAGCCGGAGCTCATGCATTTCTCGTACGAGCGCTTTCTGGAGAACAAGATTCGCGCCGCATTCGAGTTCGAGGGGACTCCGCTGCGGCTGTACGCGCGCCGCAAATCGGATCAGGAATAGGGGAGACGAGGAACCGTGACGGCTTCCATCATCGCAATCGCAGCCAGCTATCTGCTGGGCTCCATCTCGTTCAGCATCGTCTTCGCGCGCCTTCTGCGCCAAATCGACATTCGCGAGCACGGCAGCGGCAACGCCGGCGCGACGAACACGCTGCGCGTGCTCGGCAAAGGGCCGGGCATCGCCGTCTTCCTGCTCGACATCGCCAAGGGCGTCGTCGCCGTCTGGCTCGGCTTCGCGCTCAAGGGCGACGGCATGGCGTGGGTGCCGGCCGCTTGCGCGCTGGCGTCGATCGTCGGCCATAACTGGCCGATCTTCTTCGGCTTCAAGGGCGGCAAAGGCATCGCCACCACGGTCGGGGCGATGATCTCGCTGGCCTTCCTGCCGGTGCTCATCGCCGGCCTGGTCGCCATCGCCGTGATCGCGATCACTCGCTACGTGTCGCTCGGCTCCCTCATCTTCGCCGTCTTGCTGCCCGTCATTTTGGCGGTCGGCGGCTGGGGGCCCGAGCTGGCCTGGGCGGCCGTGGCCGTGGCGCTGCTCGCCGTGCTGCGCCACCGCCGAAATATCGTCAAGCTGCTGAACGGCACCGAAAACAAGCTGGGCGGCAAGAAAGGGGAGCCGCATGGAGCGTAAAACCGTTGCCGTGCTGGTCGCGGGGAGCTGGGGAACGGCGCTCGCCCGGGTGCTGGCGGACAACGGCCACCGCGTCGCGCTCTGGACCCGCAGCCCGGAGCAGGCGGCCGAAATCAACGAGCGCCGCACGAACGCCCGCTATCTGGCGAACGCCGTCCTGCCGGATCACATCGCGGCCACGGCCGACCTGGGCGCGGCGCTGGCGGAAGCCGATGCGGCCGTGTTCGTGCCGCCGTCCGGCGCGATGCGGGAAGTCGCCCGCAAGGCCGCCCCGCACCTGAAGCCCGGCGCGCTCGTCGTGCACGCCACCAAAGGCTACGAGACGGAGTCGCTCAAGCGGATGTCCGTCGTGCTCGCCGAGGAGCTGGGCCGGCCGCCGGAGCGGATCGCCGTTCTGTCCGGGCCGAGCCACGCGGAGGAAGTGATCGAGCGCCATCCGACGACGGTCGTCGTCGCCTCCGCCTCGCAGGAGACGGCCGAAGCGGCCCAGGATCTGTTCATGAACGACGCCTACTTCCGCGTCTATACGAACCTCGACGTCGTCGGCGTGGAGACGGCCGGCGCGATCAAGAACATCATCGCCCTCGGAGCCGGCCTGTCCGACGGCCTCGGCTTTGGCGACAACGCCAAGGCGGCGCTCATCACCCGGGGTCTCGCCGAGATCGGCCGGCTCGGAGCGGCGATGGGCGCAAACCCGCTCACGTTCGCCGGCCTGGCCGGCGTCGGCGATCTGATCGTCACCTGCACGAGCCGCCACAGCCGCAACTGGCGGGCCGGGGCGATGCTGGCCGAAGGGCTGGGGCTGGACGAAGTGCTGCGGCGCATGGGCATGGTCGTCGAAGGCGTCCGCACGACGCAGGCGGCGCAGCGGCTGGCGGCCCGGTACGAGGTCGAGATGCCGATCACAAACGAATTGTTCCAAGTGTTGTTCGAGGGCAAGGACCCGTCGCGGGCGGTCGGCGCGCTGATGGGACGCGTCCGCACGCACGAGATCGAGAACCCGGATGTTCGCGGCGGCGCGAAGCCGCTGTGACGCCTGCCCAAACCGATTGCTTCTTCTCCTCATAGGATAAATGGCATCAACCCGGAGGAGGGGAAGCATGGACAAGAAATTATCCAAGGACATCCTGAGCACCGTCAACCAGAAGACCGGCAAAAACATCACGGAAAGCTCGATCAAAAAAATTGCGGGAAAAGTTACGCCTGCGACGCTGCAAAGCGAGACGCAAATCCGGCAGCTGATCAAGCAAGTGTCGACGATGGCCGGCGTTCCGGTGTCGGAAGATACGGTCAAGGAAATCGTGTCCGCCGTCAAGAAGAGCGGCATGAACATGGAAAATCTCGAAGGCCTGATGAAGATGATGATCAAGAAGTGAACGTGCGAAGAGCCGTTCCCCTGGCGACCGCCGGGGGACGGCGCTTTTTTTTCGGCCTGGAAAATGGTATAATATTCAGCGCTTTGCAGGGAAAACGGGAAGGGCGGACGAAGATGGATCCGATGACTAAGATGTGGGTCTCGTTCGTGGGCATCGGGCTGATGGTCCTCGCGGCGGTCGTCATCATGCTGGCGCGGGCGAAGACGACGGGGATCTTGCGCGGCGTGCTGTCCCTGTTCGCGTTCGTCGCGCTGTTGGCCGGCATGCTTTGCGGGCTGATTTCCATCGTCTAGCAACGGGAATAACGGGGGAACGACGGCAACATGATCACGCTTACGGGAAGAACGCGGACGAAGCAGGTGGCGTCCGGAGTCGGACGAAGCTTGCTGGAGCTGGCGCAGCAAGCCGGCGTCGACTGGCAGTTCAACTGCTCGCGGGGCACGTGCGCCCGCTGCCGCTGCCGCGTCGAGCGGGGGATGGAGCTGCTCGGCGAGCCGAACGACGCGGAATGGGACCGGCTCGGGCCGGACGAGCTGGAGCAAGGCTATCGGCTCGGCTGCCAGGCCGTGGTCGAGCGGGAAGGCGAGATTGTGGCGGTTAACCGCACTTATTTTTAGCTTCGGGCGGACGAAGCCGAAGGGGGAGCCGCGATGTCGGCGAAGGGAACGTGCCGGGTCGTCTTTTGGCCCGGCGGCCGGAAGGCCGACGCGCGGATCGGCGCCACGCTGCTGGATGCCGCGCAGCGGGCGAAGGCGCCGGTGCGCACCCGTTGCGGCGGCGTGGCCGGCTGCCTGATGTGCAAAGTGTCGGTGGCGCCGGAGCATCGCGGGGCGCTCAGCGAACCGACCGACGCCGAACGGCGCAAGCTTGGGCCCCTGCTCGACGAGGGCGTCCGCCTGTCGTGCCAGGCCCGCGTGCGCGGACCGCTGTCCGTCACGGTGCCGGAAGATCCGCTCAAGGCAGCGGTTCGCCGGCTGCTGGCGGAGCAACAGAACGAAGATGGGTGGCTGTAAAGCGAATGAGGAACGTGGAGAGGAAGAGGACGGGACCGTTCGGCGGGAAGGCGCGAGCGGCGCGGCGGACCTGGGCGCTGGCGGCGCTGGCGGCGGCTGCGCTCGTCCTGTCCGGGTGCATGTACCCGAAGGAGCAGACGCCGGGCAACGCCGCGTCCGCCCGCCAGGCGGTGCTGACCGTTCAGGATGCCGTCGACCAGTACAAGCAGGCGACGGGGCTGCTGCCGATCGTCAGCGCCGACGAGTCGGTGCCCGTCTACGAGAAGTTCAAGATCGATCTGGGCAAGCTGAAGCGGATGCAATATCTCGGCAGCGTGCCGAGCGTCGCCTTCGAGAGCGGCGGCAACTATCAATTTCTGATCATCGACGAAGAGACGAAGCCGACGGTCAAGCTGCTGAGCATCCCGATCTATCAGGCGGTCGCGGACGTCCAGGCGAAGGTCGACGCCTATGTGGAGCGGCACGGCGGCCAACCTCCCAAAGGGGAGGCGCTGTATCCCGGCTTCTGGACCGTCGACTTCGGCGAGCTCGGCATGAAGGAGCCGAACATCGCCAGCATGTATTCGGGCCAGAGCCTCAGCCTCATGACGGACGCCGCGGGCAAGGTGTTCGTCGATTACGGCGCCGACATCGCCGCCGCCGTGAGCAAGTCCGGCAAGACGCCGGCAGACGGCGAAGATTTGCGCCGGACGCTGGTCGACCAGTCGTATTACGTCCCGGTCAAGGCGCCGGTCTATTACTGGGTGAACGGAGAGCCGCAAGCCCAGCCCGCAAATCGGTCCGGTTCCCAGCCCGAAGCCGGGTCCGAGCCCGAAGCGTCGTCCGCTTCGTCCGCCAAAGCGGCTTCCGCCAGCGGAAGCTGATGAAGCCGCACGCCTTTCGCCATATCGAATTTCATCGCCGCCGGGGACTCCCCGGCGGCTTTTTCGTTTTGGGCGAATTCGCTTGCGCCCGCCGGAACGGCGGCATACGGCCGGCTCTCTTCACATATGATCAGGAGGAACGGGCGCGGCGCCGTGTACTCCGACGGTGAATTTGTTCGCGGGCGTCATAAATCTATTGGACGCACATAGAATGATAGCAGTCCAAGTTCGTGTACGAGTCCGTCGCGCTGACGGATCCTCGCAGGCTTCGCGATTACGAAGGGGAGGGAATCTCATTGGAAAAAGTGGACATTTTCAAGGATATTGCCGAACGCACCGGCGGTGATATCTACCTCGGGGTCGTCGGCGCCGTGCGGACGGGCAAATCGACCTTCATCAAGCGGTTCGTCGAAACGGTCGTGCTTCCGAACATCACCCACGAAGCGGATCGCGTGCGGGCCGTCGACGAGCTTCCGCAGAGCGCGGCCGGGCGCACGATCATGACGACGGAACCGAAGTTCGTTCCCAACAACGCGGTCCAGATCAAGGTGACCGAAGGGCTGGAAGTGAACGTCCGGCTCGTCGACTGCGTCGGCTACGCGGTGGAAGGGGCCAAAGGTTACGAGGACGAGAACGGGCCGCGCATGATCTCGACGCCCTGGTTCGACGAAGCGATTCCGTTCCAGGAAGCGGCCGAGATCGGCACGCGCAAAGTCATTCAGGAGCATTCGACGCTCGGCGTCGTCGTGACGACCGACGGCACGATTGCGGAAATTCCCCGCAGCGCTTATGTCGAAGCGGAGGAGCGCGTCGTCGAGGAACTCAAGGAGGTCGGCAAGCCGTTCGTGCTCGTCGTCAACTCGACCCGCCCGCGCAGCGACGAGACGCAGGCGCTTCGCAGCGAGCTTGCGGCCAAATACGATATTCCGGTCATCGCGCTCAGCGTCGCCACGATGGGCGAAGAAGAAGTGATGGGCGTGCTGCGCGAAGTGCTCTACGAATTCCCGGTTCACGAAGTGAACGTCAACCTGCCGAGCTGGGTCATGGTGCTGAACGAGAAGCACTGGCTGCGCACGAGCTACGAAAATTCCGTTCGCGACACGGTGAAGGACATCCGGCGTCTGCGCGATGTCGACCGCGTCGTTGCGAACTTTCTCGAATACGATTTTATCGCCAGAGCCGGACTGAGCGGCATGAACATGGGCCAGGGCGTCGCCGAGATCGATCTGTACGCGCCGGATGAGCTGTACGACCGGATCTTGCAGGAAGTCGTCGGCACGGAAATTCGCGGCAAGGACCATCTGCTGCAGCTCATGCAGGAGTTCGCCCACGCCAAGCGCGAGTACGACCGGTTCGCGGAGGCGCTCGAGATGGTCAAGACGACCGGCTACGGCATCGCCGCTCCGTCGCTGGCGGAGATGATGCTCGACGAGCCGGAGCTCATCCGCCACGGTTCCCGGTTCGGCGTCCGCCTGAAAGCGACGGCGCCGTCGATCCATATGATCCGCGTCGACGTCGAGTCCGAGTTCGCGCCGATCATCGGCACCGAGAAGCAGAGCGAGGAGCTGGTGCGCTACCTGATGCAGGACTTCGAGAAGGACCCGATCAAAATTTGGGATTCCGACATCTTCGGCCGTTCGCTCCATTCGATCGTGCGCGAAGGCATCCAGGGCAAGATCGCGATGATGCCGGACAACGCCCGCTACAAGCTGCAGGAGACGCTCGGCCGCATCATCAACGAAGGCTCCGGCGGCCTGATCGCCATCATCCTGTAACGCCCTATTCTTGCCCGGCGACGGCCGGAACGGCGCATAAGCACGCTCTCCCTCGGGAGACAGCGTGCTTTTTTTGCGATTGCCGCCGGATTGCATCTTGTTATTTCGACAAAATTCGCATAAAATCAGTTTTTGTGGGGAATTCGTTTAAAATCTCTTGAAAACCAATTGACATAGTAGGAAATAGACGATAACATTAGGTCTATCCGCAAATGAGAGACAAGCCAATCGGGGAGGAAAAGAGAAGATGATCCAACGCAAAAGTTTGGGCTTGGTGCTGGCGCTCGCCATGGCGCTTGCGCTGGTGCTGACCGCTTGCGGCAGCAAAAACGACGGGGGCAACGCCGGCGGTTCCGCTTCTGCTTCGCCGAGCGCGCCGGCATCCGAATCGGCGCCGGCGTCCGCGTCCGCGTCGGCGCCGGCATCGGCGTCCGCGGCAAGCAGCGACGTTGAGGCGCTGAAGGGCAAGAACATCGCCCTGCTCATGCGCCTTAACACCGGGACGTTCTCCGCGCAATACGTGGACGGTGTCAAGAAGCAAGTCGAGAAGTTCGGCGGCAAGCTGACGGTCATTTCGGCCGACGACAAGCTCGACGTCATGGCCGCCAACCTGGACGCCGCCGTCAACCAGCACTACGACGGCATTCTGCTTGACCACGGCGACAACAATTCGCTGTCTACAGGCGTTCAGAAGGCGTTGGCCGCGGGCATTCCGATCGTCGCGTTCGACTCCGCCATCACGGCGGACGGCGTGACGAACATTGCGCAGAACGACCAGAAGATGGCCGAGCAGACGCTCGAAGCGCTCGCGTCCGACGCCGGCGGCAAGGGCAACATCGTCAAGATTTGGGTGGCCGGCTTCCCGCCGATGGAATCGCGCCAAATCGCCTATTCGGCGTTCCAGAAGAAGTACCCGGACATCAAGGAGATCGCGCACTTCGGCACGGCGGACGGCCCGCAGCTCGACGCGCAGACGAAGATGGAAGCGATCCTGAAGCAATATCCGGAGAAGGGCAGCATCACGGCCGTATGGGCCGCCTGGGACGAGTTCGCCAAAGGCGCCGCCAACGCGATCAAGCAGGCGGGACGCGACGAGATCAAGGTGTACGGCATCGACCTGAGCGACGAAGACCTCGCCATGATCCAGGATCCGTCCAGCCCGTGGGTCGCTTCCGCAGCGGTCGACCCGGCTTCGATCGGCCAGGTGCAAGTGCGCTACCTGTACCAGAAGATTCACGGCGACACGACGCCGCCGACGGTCGAGCTCGATTCCGTCTACGTCAGCCGCGACTCGCTTCCGAAGGACAAGCAGGTTACGACGGCCGACCTGTCCCAGTACGTCGAAGGCTGGGGCGCGAGCGACGAAGGCTCGACGGAATACTTGACGGCTCTGGAACAGGCGGTAGCCGGTCAATAAAATAGCGAAGCGACAAGGAAGACCAGCACGGCGCGGAATTCACCGCGCCGTTTGCTGCTGTCCGGATGCGGCCGGCGACGGCGCATCGAGCGGAAGACGCATCGAGCGGAAGATGGGAGGAAGCGGCTGCATGAGCGGCAACACATTGACGATGTCGGGCATCGGGAAGTCGTTCGCGGGCGTGCGCGCGCTGCACGGCGTCGATTTCGCGCTGGCCGGCGGCGAAGTCCACGCCTTGCTCGGCGCCAACGGCGCCGGCAAGAGCACCCTGATGAAAATATTGTCCGGCGCTTACGAGGCCGACGAGGGCGAGATTCGAATCAACGGCGAACCGCTCGCGATCCGCTCGCCGGCCGACGCCAAGCGGGCGGGCATCCACTGCGTGTACCAGGAGGTGGACACGTCGCTGGTCGCCCATCTGTCCGTGGCGGAGAACATCATGCTCGACCGGCTTGCCGCCGGCCGCGGGAGCGCCTGGCTGCGCTGGGCGGATCTGCACCGCGAGGCCGAGCAGGCGCTCGCCCGGATCGGCTCCCGCATCCCGACGCGCAAGCGCGCGGACGAGCTGACGCTGGCGGAGAAGCAGATCGTCCTGCTGGCGCGCGTGCTCGTCGAGGAGGCGAAGTTCGTCATCCTCGACGAGCCGACCGCGCCGCTCAGCCTGGAGGAAGCCGAGCGGCTGTTCGCCATGATGGACGAATTGAAGCGCTCCGGCATCGGCATCGTCTTCATTTCGCACCGGCTTCCCGAAGTGACGCGCGTAAGCGACCGGATCACGGTCATGCGCGACGGACGCGCCGTGTTCAGCGAGCCGGCGGGCGGCGTGCAGGTCGCGGACATCGTGCGCGCGATGCTGGGGCGCAGCTTCGAGGAGGAATACCCGAAGCCGGACGTCGCGATCGGCGACACGCTGCTGGAAGTGAAGGGGCTTGCGGCCGGCCGGCGCGTCCGGGGCGTCGACATGACCGTGCGCGCCGGCGAGGTGGTCGCGGTCGTCGGCCTGGTCGGGGCGGGCAAGACGGAGCTGTCGCGCCTGTTGTTCGGCGCGGACCCGGCGGAGCGGGGAGAGATCGTCCTCGCCGGCCGCCGGGTCACCCCTGCGGCGCCCGCGGACGCCGTTCGCAGCGGCATCGTGCTCGTGCCGGAAGAGCGGCGGAAGGAAGGCATCTTCGTCGGTTCCTCCGTCCTTCATAACTTGAGCCTGCCCATCCTGAAGTCGCTGAGCCGCTTCAGCTTCATCTCCGGGGCCGGCGAGCGTAGGCACGCCGCCGGCATGATCGCCCGCCTCGGCATCAAGACGCCGTCGCCCGGGCAGCTGACCGGCTATTTGAGCGGCGGCAACCAGCAGAAGGTCGCGATCGGCAAATGGATGAGCACCGACGCCAAGGTGTTTCTGTTCGACGAGCCGACCAAGGGCGTCGACGTCGGCGCCAAGCGGGACATCTTCCGCATCATCGGCGAACTGGCCGGTCAGGGCAAAGGCATCGTCTATTTGACTTGCGAATTCGCGGAGGCGCTCGGGCTGGCCGACCGGATTCTCGTCATGTGCGACGGCCGCATCGTCAAACAATTCGAACGCGGGGGAGCGACGCAGGAAGATTTGCTGCTGTACGCCAGCGCGGGCAGGGAGGACTCGAAGTGAACAAAATCTCGCAATTCTCGTTCAAGTACGGAGCGCTCATTTTCATCGGTCTCGTGCTCGTGTTTTTCTCGCTGTACAACGAGTACTTCTTCACGTACGGCAACCTGATGGACATCCTGCGTTCCATCTCGATCCTGACGTTCGTCGCGATCGGCGTGACGATCTCGCTGACCGTCGACGGCTTCGACCTGTCGGTCGGCTCGACCGTCTCCCTGACGACGGTGACGACGGCGACGATGATGATCTGGTACCAGCTGCCGCTCGTGCTCGTGCTCGTCGTGCCGCTCGCGCTGGGGGCGCTCGTCGGATTGCTGAACGCCTTGTTGATCGTCAAGGTGCGCATCCCCGACCTGCTGGCGACGCTCGCCGTTATGTACATCGTCAGCGGCATTCACCGGACGTACACGAAAGGTTACTCGATCTACAACAACATGCAGTTCCAGGACGGCACCAAGGCGCCCGGCGTCATGGACCCGCACTTCCTGTGGATCGGCCAGGGCAAACTGCTCGGCGTGCCGTTCCCGGTCATTCTGATGCTCATCGCCGTCATCGGCGCGCACGTCTTCTTCAAGTACACCCGGCCGGGCCGCCAGGCGACGATGACAGGCGGCAACGAGGAAGCGGCCCGCCTGTCCGGCGTGCGCGTGAAGCGCATCCGCACGTGGGCTTACGTCGCCTCCGGCGTGTTCGCCGCCATCGCCGGGATCCTGTACACCGCGCGCGTCGGCTCCGGCCAGATCGACGCGGGGTCGCCGATGCTGATGGACGCCGTCGCCGCCGTGTTCGTCGGCTATTCGGTGTTCGGCGCGGGCCGGCCGAACGTCATCGGCACGTTCGTCGGCGCGGTGCTGACCGGCGTGCTGATCAACGGTTTGACGATGCTGCACGTGCAATATTATACGACCGACATCATCAAGGGAGCGGTGCTCGTCCTGGCGCTGGCGGTCACGTTCATCCACCTGAATCGCAAAAAAGCGTGACGGCGGGCCTTTCGGCCTTTTGTCATGCTTGAAAGTTCGCGCCGAGTCTGTGTATAATTTTCGATGAATCGGATAAACAGATAACATGCTCGTTATCCGCCCCGGGAGGTGAATGCGATGAACAAAACCGAACTGATCGCCAAAGTAGCCGAATTGACGGACCTGTCGAAGAAGGACGCGACCCAAGCGGTCGACGCCGTGTTCGATGTCATTTCGGAAGCTCTGCAAAACGGTGACAAAGTCCAGCTCGTCGGCTTCGGCAACTTCGAGGTGCGCGAGCGTTCCGCCCGCAAAGGCCGCAATCCGCAAACCGGAGTCGAGATCGAAATTCCGGCCGGCAAGATTCCTGCTTTCAAGCCGGGCAAAGCCTTGAAGGACGGCATTAAATAATAAGCGCAAATTTGCGTAGGATTGTGATGGTCCCGAAGGCCGTGTCAACTCATATAAAAATGTTACCGAAGGAGAATGGATCACTCATGTATTTTTGTTACCCATGTTACCCTGTGGAGGCTGTCAGACAGCCTCCACAGGCCGTGCGGTGGAGGCAGGCGTCGCGG
>Ga0207789_1000143_pt1 | contig 53034 bp, 49 predicted proteins | sample HigsolmetaGSP12D_FD_184840 | JGI IMG/M metagenome (GOLD analysis project Ga0207789, IMG submission 184840) | High solid enriched microbial communities from the Joint BioEnergy Institute, USA - SP1-2-D (SPAdes) | ecosystem: Engineered > Bioreactor > SSF (Solid state fermentation) > Aerobic >...
CAGAACGTCGTGAGACAGTTCGGTCCCTATCTGTCGCGGGCGTAGGAAATTTGAGAGGGGCTGTCCTTAGTACGAGAGGACCGGGATGGACGCACCGCTGGTGTACCAGTTGTTCCGCCAGGAGCACAGCTGGGTAGCCAAGTGCGGGAGGGATAAGCGCTGAAAGCATCTAAGCGCGAAGCCCGCCTCAAGATAAGATTTCCCAGTCAGTAAGACCCCTGGAAGAACACCAGGTGGATAGGCCCGGGGTGGAAGCGCGGCAACGCGTGGAGCTGACGGGTACTAATCGGTCGAGGGCTTATCCTTAAGATTCGATAAGGCTTGGATGAACGCAATCGCCAACGTTTCGTATCCGGTTATCAAGGTGCGAGCCTTGAGCGTTTTTGCGGCAATGCGAGGACAAGCAGTCGGACTTGGCGGCGTAGCTCAGCTGGCTAGAGCGTTCGGTTCATACCCGAAAGGTCGGGGGTTCGATCCCCTCCGCCGCTACCACCCAACAAGCCGGCGCGTCTTGATCCGTCATGGAGGCTTAGCTCAGCTGGGAGAGCATCTGCCTTACAAGCAGAGGGTCGGGGGTTCGATCCCCTCAGCCTCCACCACTTTACCCCCAAAGGTGAAGCAGGTCTTCGAAGCTCATTCCGATTCTTTTCGGGGACCCCGTAACAACGATCGCGGAGCCGTGGTGTAGAGGCCTAACATGCCTGCCTGTCACGCAGGAGACCGCGGGTTCGAATCCCGTCGGCTCCGCCATTTGCCTTTTGCCGTCAAGACGCTTGCGAACATCTTCATCTTATGGCTCGGTAGCTCAGTTGGTAGAGCAGAGGACTGAAAATCCTCGTGTCGGCGGTTCGATTCCGTCCCGAGCCACCACTTGCACAGCTGGTATACGCAGGCCGAAAGGCGCGTATGCTACGGTGGATAGCGTGGAGGGTTAGCGAAGTGGCCAAACGCGGGAGACTGTAAATCTCTTCCTTCGGGTTCGGTGGTTCGAATCCATCACCCTCCACCACTTCTTTCCGCTGCGAGCCATTAGCTCAGTTGGTAGAGCACCTGACTTTTAATCAGGGTGTCGAAGGTTCGAGTCCTTCATGGCTCACCAAGCTCTTTCGAAACAACGGACGCCGAGGTGTCTATATTTTTTGCCGACAATGCGTCGGGGCATGCGCCCCGGCGCTTTTTGCATCTGGGCGCGCCCCGCGAAGCACGCATCACGACAGCGAAGACGCACATTCGATAAGGGTAAAGGGGCGTTTCCCCGGGAGAGTGGCGATTTCGTCCATGGCGTTGGAGAAATCGTCCATCCGCAATCGGGAATTCGCCATCCGATTTCCGATTCTGACTCTTTCGCAACCGAGCCCGCCCGTCTAGTCTGGAAGTCGAGATGCATCTCACCATATGACTGGCGGAGGTTGGAAGATGAAAAAAATGTTAACCGCTTCCCTGATCGTGACGATCGCGGGAACGCTGCTTGCGGCATGTTCTTCCAAAGGGGGAAACGAAAGCGAGGGGAATGCGGCGGGCGGCAGTCCGGTTGCAACGGCGCCGGCGTCGGCCTCGGCCTCAAGCTCGACGGACACGAGCGGTTCGACCTATCCGCTCAAGACGGACAAAACCCTCACCTATTGGGCGGAAATGACCGGCAATCTGGTGGGCGTGAAGGCTTCGCTGGACGAGGTCCCCTTTTTCCAAGAATGGCAGAAGAAGACGGGGGTCAAGCTCAAATTTTCGTCTCCTCCGGCCGGCCAGGCCCAGCAAACGCTCAATATCATGCTGGCGTCCGGTGAACTGCCCGACATGATCGAATACGACTTCCTGAACGGGTACCCGGGCGGGCCGGAGAAGGCGATTGCCGACGGCTACATCTTGAAATTAAACGATCTGATCGACAAGGATGCGCCGAATCTGAAGAAATATTTGCAGGAGCACCCCGACATCGACAAGATGGTCAAGACCGACAACGGCAGCTATTACGCGTTCCCGTTCATTCGCGGCGACGAATATTTGCAAGTGTTCCAAGGGCCGATCATCCGCAAGGACTGGCTCGACGACCTGGGCTTGCCGGTGCCGGAAACGATCGACGATTGGACGAACACGCTCAGGGCGTTCAAAGAGAAAAAAGGAGCGTCGGCACCGCTGGCGGTCAACAGCAAGCCGCGCTTCTTCAACGAATCCGGAAACGGCGCCTTCATCGGGGCGTTCGGCGTCACCCGCGGCTTCTACCAGCAGGACGGCGTCGTCAAGTTCGGTCCGGCGGAGAGCGGGTTCAAGGAATATTTGCGCCTGTTCCAACAGTGGTACAAGGAAGGGTTGATCGACAAAAACATCGCCACCGCCGATTCCAAGTCCGTGGACAGCAACTGGGCTTCGGGACAGACCGGGGCGTCGATCGGCAACGCGGGCGGCGGCATCGGCAAGTGGCAGCCGCTGGTGGCGGCCAAGGACCCGAAGGCGGTGCTGGTGGCCGCTCCGTATCCGGTGCTGCATAAGGGAGATACGCCGATGTTCGGCCAGCGCGACAATCCGTATTCCTCCGGCGGCATCGTCGCCGTGACGACTTCGGCCAAGGACCCCGAACTGGCCGTGAAGATGCTCGACTACGGCTACAGCGATGAAGGCCGGATGTTCTTCAACTTCGGCACGGAGGGCACGAGCTACAACATGGTGAACGGCTATCCGAAGTACAGCGACTTGCTGATGAAGAACCCCGACGGCCTCGCCCCGGCGCAAGCGATCTCGCTCTACACCCGCGGCAGCTACAACGGGCCGTTCATCCAGGACAAGCGCTACGCGGAACAGTATTTCGCGCTGCAAACCCAGCGCGACGCCATCGACATCTGGAAGAAGACGGACGCCGCCAAGTACGCGCTGCCGCCGCTGACGCCGACGCCGGAAGAAAGCTCGGAGTTCGCCACGATCATGAACGACATCAACACGCTGGTCGACGAGATGACGCTCAAGATCATCCTCGGCGACGAGCCGGTCGACAAGTTCGACAGCTACGTCGCCAAGATGAAGTCGCTGAAGCTGGACCGTGCGATCGAGATCGAGACGGCCGCTCTGAAACGCTATAACGCCCGTTAAGGGGCAAGCTTGCAAGGCGAGGGCGAGGGCGAGGGCAAACCGCACGCTCTCCCCTCGCGAACGAAGGGGAGACGCCAACGATGGCCAACTCGCGGGCTGCGCTGAGCAACGGGCGCCCGGCCGGAATGGCGGCGAAGCGGAGCCGCTTCGTGCGCGATTTCGTCCTGAACAAATATTTGTATCTGATGATGGTTCCGGTGATCGCCTATTACGTGGTCTTCCACTATGCGCCGATGTACGGCGCCGTGATCGCGTTCAAAAACTACACGCCGGTCAAAGGAATTCTGGGCAGCGATTGGGTGGGCCTGAAAAATTTCAGCGACTTTTTCCAAAGTTATTACTTCTGGCGGATTCTCAAAAATACCGTCCTGATCAGCGTATATACGCTGCTGTTCGAATTTCCCGCTCCGATTCTGCTGGCGCTGCTGCTGAACGAAGTCCGCAGCCGGGCGTTCCGCCGCACCGCGCAGACGATCGTGTACATGCCGTATTTTATCTCGCTGGTCGTCATCTGCGGCATCATTACCGACTTTACGAACGCGGACGGAGTCGTCAACCATCTGTTCACGCTATTCGGCTATGACGGCCAAGCGATGCTGCAGAAGCCGGGACTGTTCCGGCCCATCTACGTGCTGTCGGAAATTTGGCAACATGTCGGCTGGGAGTCGATCATCTACGTCGCCGCCCTCATGAACGTCGACCAGGAGCAGTACGAGGCGGCGCGGATGGACGGGGCGAGCCGGCTCAAGCAGATGTTTTACATTACGCTGCCGGGAATTGCGCCGACGATCGCCATCATGCTCATTCTGCGCATCGGCAATCTGATGAACGTCGGGTTCGAGAAGATCATTCTGCTCTATAACCCGGGAACGTACGAAACGGCCGACGTCATCTCGTCGTTCGTCTACCGGAAGGGTCTGCTCGAATTCGGTTGGAGCTACAGTTCCGCCGTCGGCCTGTTCAATTCGGTCATCAATCTCGCGCTATTGATTGCGGCCAACGCGGTGAGCCGGCGGGTCAACAGCAGCAGCTTATGGTGAGGTGAGGGTGTGAAAAGGGAAGCGGGCTGGCTCGACCGTATTTTCGACGTCGTCGTTCATGCGATCATCCTGGGGCTGGTGGCGGTCACGCTCTATCCGCTGCTGTACGTCCTGTTCGCTTCGTTCAGCGACTCCGGCGGATTTCTCGCGCACCGGGGCTTTCTGTGGCGGCCGATCGGCTTCGACTTGGGAGCTTACGACAGCGTGCTGCGCAATCCGGGCATTCTGATCGGCTACCGCAACACGCTGTTCATCGTCGTCGCCGGGGTCGCCCTCAATCTGGTCATGACGGCGCTCGGCGCCTACGTCCTGTCGCGCAAAAACGTGCTGTGGAACAACGCCTTCATGTTCCTGATCGTCTTTACGATGTTTTTCCAAGGCGGGCTCGTCCCGATGTACCTGGTCGTCAAAGGAGTGGGGCTGCTCGACTCGCTCTGGTCGACGATCGTGCCGTTCGCGGTCAGCACGTTCAACCTGATCATCATGCGGACGGCGTTCCAGAGCATTCCCGACAGCCTGGAGGAATCGGCGAAGATCGACGGGGCCAATCATCCGACGATTCTGCTTAGGATCGTGCTGCCGCTGTCGCTGCCGGTCATCGCCGTCATGATTTTGTATTACGCGGTCGACAAGTGGAACGGCTGGTTTTACGCCTCCGTATTCATTCGCGACCGGGACCTGTTCCCGCTGCAGCTCGTGCTGCGGGAAATTCTGATCGCGAACGCGACGGATAGCATGTCGACGGGAGCGTCGGCGGGCGACCGCTATCAGCTCGGCGAGACGATCAAGTACGCGACGATCGTGGTGGCGACCGCTCCGATTCTGTGCGTCTATCCGTTCGTGCAGCGCTTTTTCGTCAAAGGGGTGATGGTCGGTTCGCTGAAAGGATAACCGGGAAGGAAAACGAAGCCCGGCGGCTTGTGCCGTCCGGGCTGTTCGTGCGCGGCATTGAACGTTTCGTCAATCGCTTTGCACTTTTTCGTCATGTCCATCACGCGGTCCGATAGCTATAATAGACACACGGCGGAAATCGCCGCTTGTCCATGACGAACGGACGAAGCAAGGAGGACTGCGTGAAGGTGCGATCCTTATGGCGAAAACGGAATAGCGTCGTCTTTACCTGGGTGATCTCGTACGGCGTCGTCCTGTTCGTGCCGTGGGTGATCAGCCTGATCATCTACACGCAGTCCAGCGACGCTCTGCGCAGCGAGATCAACCGCGCCAACGACTCGCTGCTCAAGCAGGCCCGCTATACGATTGATACGCAGATCGATCTGATGAAGCGGCTGAACATGGAGATCACGTGGAACACGAAGCTGCAGAACCTGATGTACACGACCAAATCGCCGGGCGATGCGCAATTCTCCGCTTATCAGGTGACGAAGGATCTGCTCACCTATCAGACGTCGTACGCGTCGATCGATGAATTTTACGTCCTGTGGGAGCAGGAGGGGGCGGTGATCCGACCCGGCAACGTCCGCGATTTGAAAACCGCTTTCACAACCATTCACGACACCGGCGCCATGACCTACGACCAATGGATCGATACGATCCGGCACTCGCCGTCGAACCGGTTCCTGTTGCTGCCCCGGCTGGACTCGGCGATCCCGCAAACCTCGATCGCCTATTTGACGCATCTGCCCAAAGACCTGAACGGCCGGGAGACGGGAACGGTCGTGGTCATGGCCGATCTCAGCCGCTTTCGGAAGGCGATCGAGAGCATCTCGGGCTTCAGCGGCGCCCAGGTGCTCATTCTGAACCGGGACAACGAGGTGCTGCTTTCCAACCTGCCCCCGTCGGTGGACGAGCAGCGCGTGATCGAACGGCTGTCCGGCGGCGACAGCCAGATGCAGGACGGGGACTTCGAGCTGTTCTCGATTCCGTCGTCCGTCTCCGACCTGAAGTACGCGCTCGTCATTCCCAGCCGCATCTACTGGGAGAAGGCGGAGTACGTCCGCAAATTTTCGTATGCCAGCATCTTGGCCAGCCTGCTCGGGGCGGGCGTGCTGACGTGGTTTTTCGTGCGCCGCAACTATTCGCCGATTCAGGAACTGGTGCAGACCGTCTCGGGCAAAGGCGCGCAGGAGGAGCACCAGGAAGGCAACGAACTGAACTTCCTGCAGCAAGCCATCTCCCGGACGCTGAGCGAGAAGGAGCGCATGGCGGTGCAGCTGCGGACGCACCAGCACGCGCTGCGCTCCAACATGCTCGGCCGGCTGATGAAGGGGCGGCCGGACTCGCCGATCCCTTACGAGGAGGCTTTCCGGTCGTTCGGCATGAAGCTGGTGTCGGACCGCTTCGCGGTCATCTTGCTGGTCGTGGAAGAGGACGACAGTCTGTCCGCCGGGCTGAGGGGGATCGAGGAGAGCGAACGGAACAAGCTGGCGCAGTTCATTGTCGCGAACGTGGTGGAGGAGCTGGCGGAACGCCGCCGGCACGCCGGGTACGTGGCGGAGATCGACGACATGACGGCCTGCCTCGTCAATTTCGCCGACGGCGATCCGGAGGCGTACCGGGAAGACCTGACCGCCATCGCGACGGAAGCGCAGCTGTTCCTGCGCCGGTTCCGGCTGGAGCTGACGATCGCCATCGGCGGCGTGCACGAATCGTTTGCCGGCATCGCCGAGGCTTACCGGGAAGCCGTCGACGCGATGGAGTACAAGATGGTGCTCGGCAAGCGGGAGATCATCATGTACGAGGATATTCGCGTCGATCCTGCGGACAACCTCCGCTTCGGTTATTATTATCCGCTGCAGCTCGAGCAGCAGATCATCAACTGGATCAAGACCGGCGAATTCGCCCGGGCGTCCCGGGCGATGGACGAAATCATGGAGCGCAACTTCAACAAGCCGGTCGGTTCGCTGACGCTGGCCCGCTGCCTGATCTTCAACCTGGCGGGCACGATGGTGAAGGCGATCAACGAGATCGGGGGCGGCGAGAGCAGCGTGCTGGGCGGCAATCCGCTGTGGATGGACCGGATCATCGCCTGCGACACGGTGCAGGAGATGCGGCGGGAACTGATCGCGCTGCTGCAGGAAGTGTGCCGATTCGCCGCCGAGCAGCGGGACCGGAAAGTTTCGCTGGAGCGGGCGGAATCGCTGCGCCTTCTGGCCGCGAGGGTGATCCGCCACATCGAGGAGCACTACGGCGACGTGAACTTGAGCGTGAACTCGCTCGGCGAGCACTTCCAGCTGAAGGGGAGCTACTTGTCGAAGCTGTTCAAGAGCGAAACGGGCGAAGGCTTGTCGGACTACATCAACAAGCTGCGAATCGACCGGGCGAAGCGGATGATTCGCGCCCGGCGGCACTCGATCGGCGAGATCGCGCGGCTTGTCGGCTACAACGAGGCGGCGACGTTCATTCGCGTGTTCAAGAAGTACGAAGGCATCACGCCGGGAAAATACAAGGAGATGAGCGGCGTGGAGTACGGCGGCGAAGCAGCGGGAGGGAGCACCGGATGAGCAGGAAGGCCAAGTCGCCTGTGGGGGCGCTCTTGTTGCTTGCCGGAATGCTGCTTGTGCTCTGCGCCTGCTCGCAGACGACCTTCCGCTTGTCCGCCGGGGCTCGCGACACCAGGAACGCTGCGCCCGGGGGCAAGCTGACGTATTGGGCCGAGCTGAACGGCAATGCGGGCAGCGTCCGGCCGACCTTCCAGGACGTGCCCTTCTTCCAGGAATGGCAGCGTCGGACCGGGGTCGAACTGACCTTCATCCAGCCTCCCGCCAACCAGGCGACCGAGTCGCTGAACGTGCTGCTCGCTTCCGGCGACTTGCCCGACATGATGGAATACGAATGGGACAGCTTCCCGGGCGGGCCGGACAAGGCGATCGCCGACGGGTATATTTTGCGGCTGAACGACATCATCGACCGTTACGCGCCGAACTTGCGCAAGTATCTGGACGAGCATCCGGACATCGACAAGATGGTGAAGACCGGGTCTGGCAACTACTACGTGTTCCCGTTCATCCGCGGCGACGACCGGCTGCTCACGTACCAGGGGCCGATCGTCCGCAAGGACTGGCTCGACGAGCTGGGGCTGCCGGTTCCGGAGACGATCGACGAATGGCACACGGCGCTGAAGGCGTTCAAGGAGCGCAAGGGAGTGGAGGCGCCGCTTACGTTCCTCGGCGTGCCGGGACCTCTCTTCGGATTGGACGGGGGCGCCTTCATCGGGGCGTTCGGCGTCGAGAACGGCTTCTACGTGGACGGCGGACAGGTCAGGTTCGGGCCGGTCGAGCCGGGTTACAAGCAGTTCCTGGCCCTGTTCCGCCAGTGGTATGCCGAAGGGCTGATCGATCCGAACTTCGCCACCGCCGACACGGAGACGATAGACGCCAACATGCTCTCGGGAAGGAGCGGAGCCACGATCTGGAATGCCGGCGCGGGCATCGGCACCTGGCAGCCGGTCGTGCAGGAGCGGAAGCCCTCCGCCCGGTTCGCGCCGGCTCCTTACCCGGTCTTGCGCAAGGGCGAGCGCCCGAAATTCGGGCAGCGCAGCTTCGCTTACGTCGGCAGCGGCGGGGTGGCGATCTCCGCCGACAGCCCGAACGCGGAGCAGGCCGCCCGCATGCTGGATTACGGCTACGGCCCGGAAGGCCATCTCCTGTTCAACTTCGGCGTCGAAGGGCAGAGCTACGTGATGAAGAACGGCTATCCGACCTATACCGACCTGATCCTGCACAACCCGGACAAGCTTGTCCCCTCGCAGGCGCTCGCCCTCTATACGCGGGCGAATTACTTCGGGCCGTTCGTTCAGGACGTGCGCTATATGGAGCAGTATTACGTGCTGCCGGAGCAGCGCGAGGCGGTTCGCCTCTGGTCCGAAACCGACGCCGCCGTGCATCAGCTCCCGCCGGTATCCCTGACGGAGCGGGAGAGCGCGGAACTGTCGGCCATTATGCAAAATGTCGACGCGGTCGTGAACGACATGTCGCTGAAGATAATCCTCGGCATCGAGCCGCTCGAGAGCTACGAAGACTACGCCGCGGAGATCCGCTCGCTCGGCATCGGCCGCGCGGTCGCCATCCAGGAGGCGGCGCTGCAGCGGTACAACGCGCGCTGACGATCCGCCGGCGTCTCGAAGGGTGAAATTGCTCTTTATGGGGAACAGTAAAGGGCAAATACGGCCCGACGGGAGGCTGCCGGATGATCTACCTGTACGCGCTCGCCTATTCCTTCGTTCTCGTTCTTCTGCTTGTCCCCGCGGCTCGAAAGATCGCGCTGCGCATCGGCTTCGTCGACCGGCCGACGCACCGCAAAGTCCATTCCTCGCCGGTTCCGCTAAGCGGAGGCGTGGCCATCTACATCGGCGTCATCGGGACCAGCTTGCTTTTTCTCGGGGACAGCCCGCTGCTTCGGACGCTCGCGATCGGAGGCGGTCTATTGGTGGCGATCGGTCTGGCGGACGACGCCTTCAAGTCGTTCGGGCGGGACTTCCCGGTCTGGCCCCGGCTGCTGCTCTATATTCTCGTCTCCTTGCTGCCCGTGGCGTTCGGCGTCTCGATCGAAGGCATCTCCTCGCCGTCCCGCTCGGCGATGATTTTGTTTTCCGACGGGTGGGCGGCCTTCTTCACGGCATTGTGGGTGTTTGCGCTGATCAATATGCTCAACTTTATCGACGGCATCGACGGCCTCGCCTCCGGCGTCTGCGTCATCTCGTCGCTGACGCTGTTCGCGGCTTCCGTCCTGGGCGGCCAGAGCGTGACCGCCGTCATCGCGGTGGCGCTCGCGGGGGCGTGCCTTGCTTTTCTGACGTACAACTTCCACCCTGCGCGCATCTTCATGGGCGACGCCGGAGCGACCTTCCTCGGCTATACGCTGGCGGTGACGGCGATCGAAGGAACGCTCAAGGGCGCGACGTTTGTCTCGCTGCTCGTGCCGCTTCTGGCGCTCGGCGTCCCGATTCTCGATACGGTGGTCGTGTTTACGCGGCGGTTGTGGGAAGGGAAGGGGCTGCATCGGGCGGACAACCTCCACACCCACCACAGCCTGATGAAGTGGGGGCTTACCCAGGTGCAGACGGTGTCGTTTCTGTATTTGCTGGCGGCCGTCTTCTCGCTCATGTCCATCGTCGTGCTGCTCATGCTGAAATAGCCGGTCTTTTCCCCGGTTGCCGATGATTATGCTACAATGTGGATAATCACGGATGGGGGTGCGGCCATGAACAAGGCAAAGTTGCAGCGGCTTGAGCAATTGGCGGGCGCACCGGTGGACGTTCGCGTCATCTCGCAGTCCGAATGGGAGCAGGCGGGCGGAAGCAAGCATCCCGAAATCGGGGACTGCGTGGAGCGGGCGGACGGCTGCATCCTGGTGGCGCAAGCGGACGGCGACGACTTGAAGATCATTCATATCGGCACGAGGCTCACGCCGCTCGAGAAGGAACTGCTCGGCTGGGCGATGAAGCCCGGGCAGTCGAGGCCGCCAAGCGGGACGAGCGACGCCGAGAGGCAGGCCCGCAAGCTCGGGGAGTGGATCGAGGCGAGCCTTGCGGCCGGGGACAGCCGGGCCGAGGTGCCGGACCGCTTCGAGCTGCGCAACCGGCTGTTCGACGGGATGATTCCGTTCCTGATCTTAAGCGAGCAGGCGGACGACCGGGAGCCTTCATATGCGGAACTGGAGAAGGCGCTGCGCTCGTTCATCTCGGACGAGATGTTCCTCGTTCCGCTGCGGGAGCGGGAATGGCTCGTGCTCGGCTCCGACCGGCTGCTGGCCGAGGTCGATGCGCCGGAGGAAGACGTTGTCGAGAAGGACGAGACGAAGGAAGTTCTCTATTCGCTCGCGACGGGCCTGCATCAGATGTTCGCGGAGGAGTGGGGCGGCGAGTGCCACGTCGCCGTCGGCATGCCGATCATTCCGACCGAGAGTCTCGTCGAAACGGTGGCGACGCTGCGGGAGACGATCTATCTGGGAAGGCGCTTCCACGTCGGCGTTCAGGTTCATCTGCCGTGGATGGTCCATCTGGAGCGGCTGCTGAGCGGCATCCCGGAAGCGACGCGCTCGCGCTTCATGGAAGAGATGATGGGGCGTCCCGACGTGTTCACGGAGCCGGAGACGATCACGACGCTGGACGCTTTCTTCGCGATGGACTGCAACGTCAGCGAGACCGCCAAGCGCCTGTTCATCCACCGCAACACGCTGCTCTACCGGCTCGACAAGCTGAAGCAGGAGACCGGCCTCGACGTTCGTTCCTTCAATGACGCCGTGCTTGTCCGAATCATGCTGCTATTGTACAAAGTTACGAAAAGGAAATGAATTTTTTGTATGCTTTGTGCATAGTCATTCGACACTCCTCTGCGGTAAGATATTGCTGTACCTTAAACGAAGAGTTAGGGGGAACTTCTCAATGGCAGGCGTACGCTTGGAACACGTTTACAAAAAATATCCGGGTTCCGACAAGGCTTCGGTCACGGACTTTAACCTCGACATTCAAGACAAAGAATTTCTCGTTCTGGTCGGACCTTCGGGCTGCGGCAAATCGACGACGCTGCGCATGATCGCGGGCCTCGAAGAAATTACCGAAGGCAAGCTGTATATCGGCGACCGCGTCGTGAACGACGTCGCGCCGAAAGACCGCGACATCGCGATGGTCTTCCAGTCCTACGCGCTGTATCCGCACATGAACGTTTATCAGAACATGGCCTTCGGCCTGAAGCTCCGCAAATTCCGCAAGGACGAAATCGACCGCCGCGTTCGCGAAGCGGCCCGAACGCTCGAGATCGAGCACCTGCTCGACCGCAAGCCGAAGGCTCTGTCCGGCGGTCAGCGCCAACGGGTCGCCCTGGGTCGCGCCATCGTCCGCGAACCGCAAGTGTTCCTGATGGACGAACCGCTGTCGAACTTGGACGCCAAGCTGCGTACGCAAATGCGCGCGAACATTTCCAAATTGATGAAGCGCCTGGAAACGACCTGCATCTACGTTACCCACGACCAGACGGAAGCCATGACGATGGGCGACCGCATCGTCGTCATGAAGGATGGCTTCATTCAGCAAGCCGCTACGCCGGAAGAGCTCTACAACCATCCGATCAACCTGTTCGTCGCAGGCTTCATCGGCGCTCCGGCGATGAACTTCATCACCGGACAACTGGTTGAAGAGAACGGCAGCGTCCGCTTCAAGGCGACCGGCATCAACGTCGAAGTTCCGGAAGGCAAGGCGAAGGTGCTGCGCTCCAAGGGTTACATCGGCCGCGAAGTCATCGTCGGCGTTCGCCCGGAAGACCTGCACGAGGAGCCGGTGTTCATCGAAGCTTCTCCGAACTCCATCATCAACGCCAACATCGAAGTGTGCGAAAACCTCGGCCACGAGATGTACCTGTACCTGAACGGTCTCGGCAAGGAGAACGTCATCGCCCGGATCGACGGCCGCTCCGGCCTGCAAGAAGGCCAGAACGTCAAGCTGGCGATCGACATGAACAAGATCCACGTGTTCGACCCCGAAACGGAGCTCAACGTTCTCGAGAACTGACCGGTTATTTTCGAAGGCGTCCGGCCCTTGGCCGGGCGTCTTTTCGTTGCTTTCCTGCCTTTTTTTAGATACGATGAAGGAGACGAAGCGAAGGGAGCTGTACGATGGCCAAGAAAGTGAGAGTATCCGAGCTCGTGCGGCAGTTTCAACTGGAAGTGGTCACGGGCGCCGAAGGGCTTCGCCGGACCATCGAGACGGACGACCTCAATCGTCCCGGCTTGGAGATGGCTGGCTATTACGATTACTATCCCGTTGAGCGCGCGCAAATTTTGGGCAAGACCGAGCTGAAATTTCTAGAGACGCTCTCTTCTGAAGAACGGCGCGAGAGAATGGAGCGCATCTGCACCGACGAGACGCCTTGCATCATCATCACGCGGGGGCTGGAAGCGCCGTCGGAATTGGTCGCGGTGGCAAGCGCCCGCAACTTTCCGGTGCTGCGCAGCAGCGTCGCCACGACGATATTGCTCAGCCGGATCACGAACTTTTTGGAAAAGAAGCTGGCCCCGACGGCCACGATCCACGGCGTTCTCGTCGACGTGTACGGGGTCGGCATGCTGATTACGGGCGGCAGCGGCATCGGCAAGAGCGAGACGGCGCTGGAGCTCGTCAAGCGGGGCCACCGGCTGGTGGCCGACGACGCAGTCGAAATCCGCCAGACGGCCGACAATCTGCTGTACGGCAGCGCTCCCGAGCTCATTCAGCATCTGCTGGAAATTCGCGGCCTCGGGATTCTGAACGTCATGACGCTGTTCGGCGCCGGCGCGGTCCGCACGCACAAGCAGATCAGCCTCGTCATCCGGCTGGAGAACTGGCAGCAGGAGAAGCAATACGACCGGCTCGGGCTGGACGAGGAGACGACGAAGATCATCGATACGGAAGTGCCGCTCGTCACCGTGCCGGTTCGCCCGGGGCGGAACCTCGCGGTCATTCTGGAGGTGGCGGCCATGAACTTCCGGCTTAAGCGCATGGGCTACAACGCCGCCCTCCAGTTCACGAACAAGCTCACGGAAGCGATTGCGGACGAGGATTACGAATAAGCGGACTGGCGGAGCCGCTTTAAGCACGGCAAGGATGGAGGTCAACGATGCTGCCGCTCAAATTGGACCCGATTGCGTTCAGTCTGGGCTCGCTCCACGTCCATTGGTACGGGCTCATTCTCGCGACGGGGGCGCTCGTCGGACTGCTGCTGGCCATTCGCGAAGGCAAGCGGTTCGGGATTCCGTCGGATTTTTTCCTGGATCTGATGCTGCTGGGGGTGCCTTCGGCCATTATCGGCGCCCGTCTGTATTACGTGCTGTTCAAGTGGAGCTACTACAGCCGGCATCCCGGCGAGATCGTCCAGATATGGAACGGCGGCATCGCCATCTACGGCGCGCTGATCGGCGCGTTCGTCTGCGGCTTCTTCTATTTCCGGCATCGCGGGTATCCGTTCCTGCGGCTGGCCGACATTTGCGCGCCGTCGTTGCTCGTCGGGCAGATGATCGGCCGCTGGGGCAATTTCGTCAACCAGGAAGCGTACGGCGGAGAGGTCGCCGAATCGTTCCTGCGCGACAAGCTTCGCCTGCCCGCCTTCATCGTCGACCAGATGAACGTGGAAGGCGTCTATCACCATCCGACGTTCCTGTATGAATCGCTGTGGAGCCTGGTTGGCGTCTCGCTCTTGTTCATCTTGCGGAGACAGGCGTTCCTGCGGGCCGGCGAGCTGTTTTTCGGCTATTTGATCTGGTATTCGCTCGGCCGCTTCTTTATCGAGGCGCTGCGGACCGACAGCCTCGCCTTCCGGGGCCCGGGCGCGCTGGCGTCGCTTCTTGAGGCGTTGTGGTCGCCGATGAAGGGGCTCGGCTTCAGCCAGGGCTATCTTGATCCGGCCTACGGCAACGTCCGCAGCTCGCAGTTGCTGGCGCTGCTGCTGATCGTCGCGAGCGTCATCCTGATCGTCGTCCGCCGGCGGTCGGGATGGGCCCGGGAGAGATACGCCGATCCGCTCGTCAGCTCAAGATCGCCTGCCTTAGGAGACGGATAGAAGAAGGTCCGCGGCGTTTCTTCTTAATTCGTTCGTGTCCGATCGACGCAACGGGGCGGCCGCTACCGTTATGGTTGCCATTCCAGCGCAACGGACGGAGGTGCCGGCGCACCGGACCACGAGACGGACGGAAGAGCCCACGTTGGATGAGGAGCAGTTGTAGGATGCGGATGGGCAAGGCGCTGCCTACAGCCCCGACTGGAGTGCGGAGTGCGGGGAGGACGAGCCGACCGACGCCGACGGGGTTTCCGATTGGGACTCGGACACGGACTGGGATTCGGATTTCGACTCGGATGCCGATTCCGGTTCGGATGGGGACTCGGACTCCGGCGGCGGTTCGGACGCCGGCGGGGATGACGATGAAGACTAAGAGAAGCGACGCGGTCGGCGGTAAGTGAAGGCGGACGAGCAAGAAGCGGCAGGTTCCCGACGCATACGGCCGGTATGACGAAACGAGGCATGGAGAGAAAATGAAGAGAGAGATCAACACCGTACTGTTCGACTTGGACGGCACCATCATCGATACGAACGAGCTGATTATCGAATCGTTCCTGCATGCGCTTAGGGGCGTCGTGCCCGAAACGTTCGGACGGGAACAGATCATCCCTTTCATGGGGTTGACGCTGAAAGAGCAGATGCAGCGGTTCTCCGGCCGGGAGAACGTGGAGGACTTGATCCGGGCCTATCGGGAGTATAATTTGCGGCGGCACGACGAGATGGTGGCGCCGTTCCCCGGCGTGACGGAGGTCGTTCCCGCGCTGCGGGCGCACGGGATCAGGCTGGGCGTCGTCACGTCGAAGATGCGCGAGACGACGGAAAGGGCGCTCCGGCTGTTCGGCCTTCGCCCGCATATGGATGCCGTCATCACGCTGGACGATGTGGAGCGGGCGAAGCCCGATCCGGAACCGGTGGCCAAGGCGATCGACGCCCTCGGCGCGGTCCCGGGCGCCACGCTGATGCTCGGGGACAGCCCGGCGGATATGCAGTCGGCGATCGCCGCGGGCGCCGTCCCCGTCGGCGTCGCCTGGTCGCTCAAGGGAGAGGCGGTGCTCAAGGAGGCGGGGGCGGAACATATGCTGTACGACATGAAGCAGCTGCTCACTTTATGCGGATGGGAGAAGATGGCGGAGTGAGACGGGTGGAACGCTATCCGGTGGAAGGTCCCAACGCGCTGTGGCAAGTGTACCGGACCGTCTCCCGTTGGAAAGCGGTCCGCAACTTCCTCTTCATTCAACTCGCCCGCTACTGTCCGGAATTGCCGGTCAAAAACTGGATCTACCGGCACATCCTCGGCATGAAGGTCGGACGGAAAACCTCGTTTGCGCTGATGGTCATGGTGGACGTTTTTTTTCCGGAGAAAATTACGGTCGGAGACAACAGCATCATCGGCTACAACTCCACGCTCCTGACGCACGAATATTTGATCAAGGAATACCGGCTGGGCGAAATCCGGATCGGCTCGAACGTCATGATCGGGGCGAACGTCACCATTCTTCCCGGCGTGACGATCGGAGACGGCGCGGTGGTGGCGGCCGGGGCGGTCGTGCACCGGGACGTGCCGGCGAACGCGCGGGTCGGCGGCAATCCGCTGCGGGATCTCGGCTCGGCCGGGGAAGACGAACGTTGACGATTAAAGAAAGGTCTGAACGGGATGAACGCGCAAAGATCGTTGACGTATTTGCGGTACGCCGTGCTGCTGCTCGCCGCGTGTTTGTGCGTGTACGGGATCTGGACCTGGAGCGGCCGCCCGGCGCCGGCCGGCGCAAGCCACCACGCCGGCGGAACGGGGGCGCGGCCGGCGACGTACCGCTCTTCGAAAAAGTACTATTCGGACAAAGTCATCGTCCTTATGTATCACGACGTCTCTCCCCGGCCGCTGAACGACAAGACGCTGACCGTCGACCGGTTCGACAAGCAGCTGCGGTTGATGAAGGACGCCGGTTTCCATTGGATCACGATGGACCAGTACATGGACTTTATCACGAAGCATAAGCCCGTGCCGGACAACGCGGTGCTGCTCACGTTCGACGATGGGTACGAATCCCTTTACCGCTACGCGTATCCGGTGCTGAAGAAATACCATGCGCCTGCGGTCGGATTCCTGATCGTGGAGACGGTCGGCAATCCGGCGATCAAGGGCATCCCCAAGGTCACTTGGGACCAGGTCAAGGAGATGAAGGCGAACGGCCTGGCGTTCTACAGCCATTCCTACTATTCGCACATGGAAGAGCCGGTCTCTCCGGCGAGCAAGCGGGTCAGGGGCATATTGGCGGCTCCGATCTACGGCCTCAAAAACGGCGTCAAGCGCACGGAGACGCGCGAGGAGTATTTGGCTAGAATGACATCCGATCTGGAGAAGGCCGACCGGAAGCTTCGCCAGGAGCTGGGCAACACCCGCAAGGCGCTGGCGTTCCCTTACGGGGATTATTCGCCGGACTTGCTGAAGGTGTGCCGCAAGCTGGGCATCGACGTGACGTTCACGGTCAAGAGAGGCATCAACGGCCATCGCGATTGGGTCGGTTACCGCGTCAACGCCGGCGGCATGGCGGACGATCCGGCCGCGCTCATTCGCGACATGGAGCAGGCGATTCCGCCCGTGCGCGGCGGGAATACGAAGGCGGCGTAACGGCAGGAGCGCCGAAGCGGGGGAAAAGCGTCGCTCCCGGCCGGCGGTTCGCGGTTGCACGGGAGCATGGGGGGACGACAAGCCGGGACGATGGGGAGCGGAAAGCGGCGGCCGCCGCAGCGGCGGGAACCGCGGTCCGTTCCCCGGACGCCCGGCTTATGGCCGTTGTGGACCGCAAGCGGCTTAGGCTCCGGCTCCGCAACGGTTGACGCTCTTGCGCGTTCGTGGTAAAGTACAGAAAAAGTCTTTATTTTGGCAGTATGGTAATATGGTAGCACTTTAATGCGATGAAGCAAATGCGCGAATCGGAATGAGGGGATCGCTTTTGTCCAAGCCCAAAGGGTTCGAGAAGCCGATCGGCGTCAAAGATTATTTGCCCCACGCGGTGTCCAAGCTAAGGCGGATCGAGCGGGACGTGCTGGAATGCATGCGGCGCTGGGGATACGAGCAAATCATGACGCCGACGATGGAATATTACGACACGGTCGGCGTGGCGAGCGCGACTTCCGACCAGAAGCTGTTCAAGCTGCTGAACCAGCGCGGCACGACGATCGTCCTCCGCTCGGAGATGACGTCGCCGATTGCGCGGGTCGCAGCCTCGCTGCTGAAGGATCGCCCCTTCCCGCTGCGGCTCAGCTATCACGCCAACGTGTTCCGGGCGTTCGAGGAGGAAGCGGGCCGGGACGCGGAGTTTTTCCAGACCGGGGTGGAGCTGATCGGGGATCCTTCGTCGGAGGCGGACGCCGAAGTGATCGCGCTCGCCATCGCTTCGCTGCAGGCGGCCGGCGTCCCTTCGTTCAAGATGGCCGTCGGCCACGTCGGCTTCCTGAACGGCTTGTTCGGGGAGGCGCTGCCGGGGCGGGACGACGAGCAGATGAGCCTGAAGGAGCGCCTGCTGCAGCGGGATTACGTCGGCTACCGGGAGACGCTGCGGCGGCTGGCGCTGGACGACGCGGTGCGCGCCGAGCTCGAAGGCATTCTGCGGCTGCGCGGCGGCGCGGAGGCGTGCGAGCAGGCGCTGCAGCTTGGCGGCAGCGCGGGCGCCCGCGAGGCGGTCCGGCAGCTGCTTGAAGTGTGGGACGCGCTCGGCGCCTACGGGCTGCAGGAGCACGTCATGATCGATCTGACGATGATCGGGGATTTCTCGTATTACACGGGCATGACGTTCGAAGGATACGCGGAGCAACTCGGCTTCCCGGTGTGCAGCGGCGGCCGCTACGACAACTTGCTCGCGCAGTTCGGACGGCCCGCGGCGGCCACGGGCTTCGCGCTCAAGACGACGCGCATTCTCGACGTCGCCCGGAAGGAAGAACCGGAACAAGCCGGCCGGACGCTGGTCGTGTACGCGCGCGAGCAGCGGCGGGACGCGCTGCTCGAGGCGGAGCGGCTGCGCGCCGACGGGCTGGCGGTGACGACGCAGGCGATGGACGCGGATTCGCCGGAATGGCCGGAGCTGCAGGCGCGGGCGCAGCGGACGGAGTCGTTCGTCTTCCGCGGCGTCGAGTACGACAGCCTGCTGGTCTACGGAGTCGGAAAGGGGGAGAAGGCATGACGGAGAGCGGCGCGCTGATGGTGGCGATGCCCAAGGGACGCATCTACAAGCAAGCCAGCAAGCTGTTCCGGGAAGCCGGCTTGCCGATTCCGGAAGACTTCGACGACTCCCGGCGCCTGATCATTCCGGTTCCGGAAGCGAACCTGCAGTTCATCATGGCCAAGCCGGTGGACGTGCCGACGTACGTGGAATACGGCGTGGCGGACATCGGCATCGTCGGCAAGGACGTGCTGATGGAGGAAAACAAGGACGTCTACGAACTGCTCGACCTCGGCATCGCCAAGTGCCGGATGTCGGTCATCGGCCTGCCCGGCTGGAAGCCGGTCATCCACCCGCGCGTGGCAACGAAGTATCCGAACGTCGCTTCGCAATATTTTCGCGAGCGGGGGCAGCAGGTGGAAGTGATCAAGCTGAACGGCTCGATCGAGCTGGCGCCGCTGATCGGCCTGGCCGACCGCATCGTCGACATGGTCGAGACGGGGCAGACGCTGCGGGAGAACGGGCTCGTCGAGATGGAGACGATGTTCTCGGTGACGAGCCGGCTCATCGCCAACCAGGTCAGCTACCGGCTCAAGAACGGCGCGATTCAGCAGCTCTGCGACCGTCTGGGGCCGTGCCTTGCGGCCAATGGCTGAGGGCTTGCGGCTCGGCGGGAAGCGGCAAGCGAACGGAAAAAGCGGACGGGAGGAATTCGGCATGTATATCGGTTCGGCGCAAGGGTTCCGGCTGGAGCGGGAGAGCGAATACGGAACGCCCGAGCAGAACGCGGCGGTGGCGGAGATCGTCGCGGCGGTGCGCCGCGAGGGCGACGAGGCGCTGCTGCGCTATACGGAGCGGCTGGACAAGGTGAAGCTCCGCCCGGAGCAGCTGCGCGTCACGCGCGAGGAGATCGAGGCGGCATACGGCAAGGTCGAGCCGGCGTTCCTGGCGGCGCTGCGGCAAGCGGCGGCGAACATCGCGGCGTTCCATGAGAAGCAGAAGCGTTCGTCCTGGGTGGACGTCAGGCCGGACGGGACGATGCTCGGCATGATGGTGCGGCCGCTCAGGCGCGTCGGCCTGTACGTTCCCGGCGGCAAGGCGGCGTATCCGTCGTCGGTGCTCATGAACGTGCTGCCGGCGAAGGCGGCGGGCGTGCCGGAGATCGCGCTCGTCACGCCGCCGGCGACCGGCGGGCGCGAGGGGATCGACCCATACATCCTGGTCGCGGCCGCCGAGGCGGGCGTGACCGAGATGTACCGGGTCGGCGGCGCGCAGGCGATCGCCGCGCTGGCGTACGGGACGGCGAGCATTCCCGCCGTCGATAAAATTTGCGGGCCCGGCAACATCTACGTGGCGCTGGCGAAGCGCGCCGTGTTCGGCGCCGTCGCCATCGACAGCATCGCCGGGCCGAGCGAGATCGTCGTGCTGGCCGACGATACCGCCGATCCGCGGCTGGTGGCCGCGGACATGCTGTCGCAGGCGGAGCACGACGAGATGGCGTCGGCGGTGCTGGTGACGCCGTCGCAGGCGCTGGCGCAGGCGGTCGCGGCGGAGCTGGAGCGCCAAGTGCAGGCGCTGCCGCGGCGGGAGATCGCCGCGGCGTCGCTGGAGCGGTACGGCGCCATTCTGACGGTGGCCGACATGGCCGAAGGGGTGGCGGTCGTCAACAAGCTGGCGCCGGAGCATCTGGAGGTGATCGCGAGCGATCCGATGGCGCTGCTCGGCGGCATCGAGAACGCCGGCGCGGTCTTCCTCGGGCCTTACAGCACCGAGCCGGTCGGCGATTACTTCGCCGGACCGAACCACATTCTGCCGACGAACGGAACCGCCCGGTTCTCCTCTCCGCTCAACGTGGACGATTTTCTGAAAAAATCGAGCCTGATCCGCTACAGCCGCGAAGCGCTGCGGCGGGATACGGCCGGCATCGCGACGCTGGCGCGGCACGAAGGGCTGGAGGCGCACGCGCGGGCGGTCGAAATCCGATGGGAAGGTGAAGCGAAATGACGACGGGAGCGCGTACGGCCGAAGTGGCCCGCAAGACGAACGAGACGGACATCAAGCTGTCGTTCGGGCTGGACGGAACGGGCGCGGTGAGCATCGAAACGGACGTACCTTTCTTGAACCATATGCTGGACCTGTTCGCCAGGCACGGCCAGTTCGACCTGACCGTCGAGGCGCGGGGCGACGTCGACATCGACGATCACCACACGGTGGAGGACATCGGCATCTGCCTCGGCCGGACGCTGCGGGAGGCGCTCGGCGACAAGGCGGGCATCCGGCGCTACGCCAGCGTGTTCGTGCCGATGGACGAGGCGCTGGCGCAGGTCGTCATCGACGTGAGCAATCGGCCGCACTTCGAATACCGGGCCGAATATCCGTCGGCGACGGTCGGCAGCTTCAGCACGGAGCTCGTGCACGAATTTCTGTGGAAGCTGGCGCTGGAGGCGCGCATCACGCTGCACGTCATCGTCCACTACGGGCGCAACACCCACCATATGATCGAAGCGGTGTTCAAGGCGCTCGGCCGCGCGCTGGACGAGGCGACCTCCATCGATCCGCGCGTGAAAGGTGTGCCTTCGACGAAGGGAGTGCTGTAGCGTGATCGCAATCATCGATTACGGCATGGGCAATCTGCACAGCGTCGGCAAGGCGCTGGAGCGGCTCGGCTGCGAGGCGGCCGTCGCCTCGTCCCCGGAGGACATTCTGGCGGCGGACGGGGCGATTCTGCCCGGGGTTGGCGCGTTCGGCGACGCGATGCGCAACCTTCGGGAGACGGGGCTGGACGAGACGGTGAAGCGGTACGCGGCGCTCGGCCGGCCGCTGCTCGGCATCTGCCTGGGCATGCAGCTGCTGTTCGACGAGAGCGAGGAGCATGGCCGGCACGAAGGCCTCGGTCTGCTGCCGGGGCGCGTCGTGCGCTTCCAGGGCGACTACAAGGTGCCGCATATGGGCTGGAACGAGCTCGTCTTCACGCAGCCGAGCCCGCTGTTCGAAGGGTTGCAGCCGGGCTACGTCTACTTCGTGCACTCGTACCACGCGCTGCCGGAGCGGCGCGAAGATTTGCTCGCGACGACGGACTATTACGGGCCGGTGACGGCGATCGTCGGCCGCGGGCCGCTGATCGGCATGCAATTCCACCCGGAAAAAAGCGGCCAGCTCGGCATGGCCTTGCTCGGCCGGTTCGCCGCGATGGTCCGCGAATCGGAGGCGGCCCGGGCGGCCGGGAAGCGGGAGTAGGGCGAGCGGCCGGGAATTTGGATGGCGAAGGCCGAGCGCCGGTAGCCGGCTGCCGGTCGCCGAAGGCCGAGAGCCGGACGCCGGGCCGGCTGTCAGCCGCAAGGCCGAATGCCGGCGAACCGGCCGCGGGCCCGGTGTGACCATAGGGGGGACGACATACGGAAATGGGCAACTTTATCATCTATCCGGCCATCGACATTCGGGGCGGCAAGTGCGTCCGCCTCGTGCAGGGCGATTACAACCGGGAAACGGTGTACAACGACGACCCGGTCGCGGTGGCGCAAGAGTGGGAAGCGCAAGGAGCGCGGTGGGTCCACCTCGTCGACCTGGACGGGGCGAAGGCCGGACGTCCGGTCAACGACGAGCTGATCGGCCGCATCGCGTCCGCCTTGCGCGTTCCGGTGCAGGTCGGCGGCGGCCTGCGCGCGGAGGCGGACGTCGACCGGCTGCTCGGCCTCGGCGTGTCGCGCGTCATTCTGGGGACGGCGGCGATCGAAGACCGCGCGTTCGTCCGGCGGGTGCTGGAGAGGCACGGCGACCGGATCGCGATCGGCATCGACGCGCGGGACGGCCTGGTGGCGACGCGCGGCTGGCTGGAGACGTCCGCGGTGAAGGCCGAGGACCTGGCGGTCGAACTGGCGGGGGAAGGCGCGCAAACGTTTATATTCACCGATATTTCTCGCGACGGCATGATGGGCGGGCCGAACGTGGAGGCGATCGTGCGGCTGGCGAAGCTGTCCGGCCGGACGGTGATCGCTTCCGGCGGGGTCAGCAAGCTCGAAGACCTGGCGCGGCTCGCCGGGCACGCGGCGGACGGCGTCGGCGGCGCGATCGTCGGCAAGGCGCTGTATACGGGCGGCATCCGGCTGGCGGAAGCGGCGGCCCTCTACGGGGGACGGAGTTGAGCTTGCTGCGGGTTGCGCCGGCACAATGTTTGCGCGGGCGAACCGTTTGCGGCATGAACGGTTTACGGCATTAAGGAAGGGGGGACTGCCATGCTGGCCAAAAGAATCATCCCCTGCCTCGACGTCAAGGACGGCCGCGTCGTCAAAGGAGTGAACTTCGTCAACCTCCGCGACGCCGGCGACCCGGTCGAGCTGGCGGCGGCGTACGACCGCGAAGGGGCGGACGAGCTTGTCTTCCTCGACATCTCGGCTTCGGTCGAAGGCCGGGCGACAATGATCGAGGTGGTGCGGCGTACGGCGGGCGAAATTTCGATCCCGTTCACGGTCGGCGGCGGCATCTCGTCCACCGACGATATGAAGCGGCTGCTGCGCGCGGGGGCGGACAAGGTCGGCATCAACACGGCGGCCGTCCGCCGTCCCGACCTGATCACGGAAGGGGCGCGGATGTTCGGGGCGCAGTGCATCGTCGTCGCCATCGACGCGAAGTTCAACGCCGAATGGGGCGAATGGGAAGTGTTCACGCACGGCGGCCGCAACGGGACCGGCATCAAGGCGCTGGAATGGGCGAAGGAGGCGCAGCGGCGCGGCGCGGGCGAACTGCTGCTGACGAGCATGGACGCCGACGGCACGAAGGACGGCTTCGATCTGGCGCTCACGGCTGCGGTCTCCGCCGCAGTCGGCATTCCGGTGATCGCTTCGGGCGGCGCGGGCGGGGCCCGGCATTTCGTCGACGTGTTCCGCGACGGACGGGCGGACGCGGGGCTGGCCGCAAGCATATTCCACTACAAGGAAGTGACGGTCCGCGAGGTCAAGGACGCGCTTCGGGCGGAAGGGGTTAACGTAAGATGACGACGACCGGTCTGATCGACCAGATCAAATGGAGCGAAGACGGGCTCGTGCCCGCGATCGTGCAGGACGCCGCCAGCAAGGAAGTGCTCATGCTCGCTTACATGAACCGCGAGTCGCTGCGCCGTTCGCTCGACAGCGGCGAGACGTGGTTCTGGAGCCGCTCGCGCGGGGAACTTTGGCACAAGGGGGCGACGTCCGGCCATACCCAGCGTATCGTTTCGCTGCGGTACGACTGCGACGGGGACACGCTGCTCGTGCTGGTGCGGCCGAACGGCCCGGCCTGCCATACGGGGGCATACAGCTGCTTCTACCGCGACGCGGACGGCGAGATGCCGGAAGAGTCGCGGCCGCAGGCGGACCGGTTCGCCCCGCTCGCGAATCTCGAAGCGACGATCGCGAAGCGGCAGGCGGAACGGCCCGAGGGCTCGTATACGACGTACTTGTTCGACAAGGGCCTGGACAAAATACTGAAGAAAATCGGCGAAGAGTCGGCGGAAGTCATCATCGGCGGCAAAAACGGCGACCGCCGGGAAGTCAGCAGCGAGTCGGCCGACCTCGTCTTCCACCTGATGGTGCTGCTGCGCCATCTCGACATTCCGCTGGACGACGTGCTGCGCGAGCTGGAGTTCCGCCACCGCAAGCCGGTCAAGAAGGACTGAGAACCCATGGCGCTGCTCATCGATTACCATACGCACAACGTGCGCTGCGGCCATGCGGTCGGCGAACTGGAGGAATACGTGCAGAGCGCGGTCGCCAAGGGGCTTGCGGAGATCGGCCTGTCCGACCATATGCCGCTCGTGCACGTGGACCCGGCGACGTATTATCCGGAGATGGCGATGCCGATGGAGGAGCTGCCGCGTTACGTGGAGGAGTGCTTGCGCCTCAAGGAGAAATACAAGGCGCAAATCGCGGTGAAGGTCGGCCTCGAAGGCGATTATATCGAAGGGTACGAAGAGGAGATCGCCCGCATCGTGGAAGGCTATCCGTGGGATTACGTGATCGGCTCGGTACATTTTCTCGGGACGTGGGACGTGACGGACTTCCGCCAGGTGCACCGTTGGGAAGGGCAGAGCGTCATCGCCGTGTATGAGCGCTACTACGACGCGGTCCGCAAGGCGGCGGCGACCGGCCTGTACGACTATATCGGGCACATCGACGCGATCAAGCGGTTCGGTTACCGGCCGGAAGAAGACACTGCGGATCTGGAGAACGCGGCGCTGGAAGCGGTGCGGGCGCACGGGCTGGCGATCGAGCTGAACGCGGCGGGCATCCATACGGCGGCGAAGGAGATGTATCCGTCGCCCAGAATGCTGAAGAAGGCACGGGAACTCGGCATTCCGGCGACGTTCGGCTCGGACGCCCATCACCCCGACCGGGTCGGACAGCTGCGGGAAGACGCCGCATCGCTGCTGAGGGAGGCCGGCTATGCGCGTCTCGCGACGTTCGAGCAACGCAAGCTGGGCGAAACAGGCTTTTAATTCTCCCTCGAAGTCGTGATATAATAAAGTCGAATTTCGGTAGAACGTGACGGAACCGAACTTTTTTGGAGGGGCGCATGTACACCAGCAGCAAGCTTCGCATTTTCTCAGGGTCGTCCAATCCGATTATGGCCGAGAACATCGCGAGTCATCTCGGATTGCCGCTTGGGAAAATCAAACTTTCCCGCTTCAAGAGCGGGGAAGTGTATGTCCACTACGAGGAAACGATTCGCAACTGCGACGTGTTCCTCGTTCAGTCGTTTTCGCACCCGATCAACGATTACTTCGTCGAGCTGCTCGTCATGATCGACGCGGCCAAGCGGGCGTCGGCGCGGACGATCAACGTCGTGCTGCCGTATTACGGGTATGCCCGCCAGGAACGCAAGTCGGCGCCGCGCGAGCCGATCTCGGCGAAGATGGTGGCAGACGTGCTCACCACGGTGGGTGCGCACCGGATCGTCACGATCGACCTGCACGCCGCGGCGATTCAAGGCTTCTTCAACATTCCCGTCGACCACCTGACCGCGCTGGATCTGATCAGCGACTACCTCAAGGCGAAGAACATCCCGCATCCCGTCGTCGTTTCGCCGGACGCCGGACGCGCCTCCACGGCGGAGAAGCTGGCGAATCAGCTCGATTCCCCCTTTGCGATCATGATCAAGAAGAGGCCGGCCCACAACGAGTCGGTCATTACGCACGTCATCGGGGACGTCGCCGGCCAGACGCCGATCATCATCGAAGACCTGATCGACACGGGCACGACGATCGTCAACGTGGTCGAGGGGCTGAAGGAGCGCGGCGCCGAGGACGTCTTCGTGTGCGCGACGCACCCGCTCTTCTCCGGGGACGCGCTGCGCAAGCTGGATCATCCTCACATCCGCGAAGTCGTCGTCACCGACACGATCCGGCTGCCCGGCGACCGCCCGGAGCGGTTCAAGACGCTGTCGGTCGCGCCGATGCTGGCGGAAGCGATCCGCATCATCATGGAGGGCGGCTCGATCAGCACGCTGTTCAAGAACGCGGGCGTGTGAAGAGAACGTCAGGCGGGCCGGATGAAGCAAGCCCCGGCGCAGCAGATGCGCCGGGTTTTTACGTATCCATAACATTTCAGGGTGAAGCTTGGGCTTCATCTTTTTCGTTTTTTCTGATCAAGCGGAGTTTTTCGATGAACATGGCCATTAGGACAAGTTTGTTCGAGAAAAGGAAGGCAGAATCCGAGCGAATGTGCCCAAAGAGGTTGCCCAGTTCCGTGATTGTGGCAATCCAAAAAATCGTTTCAAGCTGCTGGTGTGTGAAGGATGTCATGACCTGCGACTTGTTCCGTATCGTTGCATAGGGAGATTCTGCAGGCTTATCTATCATGAAAGGTTTTATTGCAACCTATCCGTTTCCAACTGCATCTGATGTTCAAAGGCGGTGATGTAGTGGTCCGACTAATGCTTGTTTTTGCATGTTCGATTCAAAATTCTCGAAGTAATTTACCTTCATTAGCCATGAACTATTTCCCAAAAGGGACGAAGCTGTTTTCTATTATTCATACGGATCCATCTGTTGCCATCGCAGCGAAAGTCGGAGAAAATGAATACGTAAAAGCGGTCATTTTTTCAAAGCCGTAAATGCTTCCGTTGACGGTACGGGGGGAGCATCCGGCCGTTTACGTTAGAGGTTCCCTGTTACGAGTCCCAAGTCCATCGGGAATCGAGCGCTGCTTCCCCCTCCCCCAGAGCGGAAACCAATCCAGGCGCAGGCGAAATGAAGCACGTTTTCGTCGGCTTTCCGCTTCTTTTCCCAACGAATGGGCAAGCGGCGAAAATGATTCAACCAGCAATGAATCCATTCGACAACCCGTGGCCTGGCCGGTACCCCGGAATCGCCGCTTTCTCCTCCTTCTCTTCGACATCGCCTGAAGTTCGCATCCCGGCGCCCAGATGACCTGCCCATACTGGCCTGACACCGACCCGGCGGTCTTTTTATTTTATGGAACGCCCCCGCTGTGTTATAATCGGAATGACGTATCCGGCGCAGCCGGAAATTCGAGCGGACGATAAGCCACGACCACCCGGGGAGGTGCCTTGCCTGTGAGTCAACGTAAGCATGCGGTGAAAGCCCGACGTCCGAAGGTGATTCCGTTTTCCTTGGACGCCACCTTTTTCTTCGAGAAAGCCGTTCAATCGCTGGACCGTTATCATTACGACAAGGCATTGAAATATTTCCGGCGAGCGGTCGAGTACGAGCCCGACAACCCGGTCAATCATTGCAACATGGCCGGCATTCTGTCGGAGATGGGACGCTACGAGGAGTCCAACGACGTGCTTCGATCCGTCCTCGACCGGATCGATCCGGACATGACGGAGTGCTACTACTACCTCGCGAACAATTACGCCAACATGGAACTGTACGAAGCCGCGGAGGACGCGCTTGTCCGGTACTTGGAGAACGATAAGGACGGCCAGTTCCTCGAAGAGGCCGACGAGCTGCTCGACTTGCTCCACTACGAGCTGAACCGGCCGACGAAGCTGACGACCATCAAGTCCAAGGAGAATCTGTACGCGCACGACAAGGCGCGGGAACTGCTGGAGGCGGGACGATTCTCGGAGGCGGTTCGGATTCTGGAAGATATTCTCGCGCGCAAGCCCGATTTTCTGGCCGCCCGCAACAATTTGGGTTTGGCATACTACTACATGGGGCTGTTCGACAAGTCGGTCCAGACGATCTCCGAGGTGCTCGCGGCGGAGCCGGGCAACCTGCACGCGCTGTGCAACCTGGCGATCTTTTACCAGCACTCGAACAAGGAGAAGCAGCTTGCGAATCTGCTCGAAGTGTTGCGCAAGACGGTACCGTTCCACCCCGAGCATGTGTTCAAGCTGGCCACGACGCTCGGCATCGTGGGAGAGCACGCCGCGGCGTACCGCCACTTCCGCCGGCTGCTGCGCACCGGCGAGCTGACGAGCGAGCCGAGCCTGCACCACTTCGCCGCCGTCGCCGCCGCCAATGTCGGCCGCTACGACGAGGCGCAGCGGTACTGGCAGCAGGCGGAGCGGCTCGATCCGGAATCCGAAGTGCCGCCGTTTTACCTCGGCAAGATCGAGCGGATGCGGGCGGGAGAGGAGCCGCCGCCCGCGCATTATCACTACCATCTGCCGTTCGACGAGCAGTTCCGCAAGTGGGAGAAGTCGCCGGAGCTCGTTCCGGAGGCGCTCAAGCGGGACCCGCTGATCCGCTCGTCCTTCTTCTGGGCGCTTCGGCACGGCGACCGCCGCACGAAGGTGCAGATCATTCAGGCGCTCGGTCTGGTCGCGGACGACGAGGTGATCGACGCGCTCAAGGCGTTTCTCGTCGATCCCAGCGAGGACGACGAAATCAAGCGGGTGGCCGTGCTGGTGCTGCGTTCGATCGGACTGCAGGATACGCTGACGGTCTCGTTCAGCGGCCGGACGGTGACGTTGGAAGCCCGCCGCAAGTCCGCCCGGCTTCCGGTTTGGGACGCCGCCTGGCAGCAGGTGCTGGAGAAGGCGATGGAACAGATGGCCGGCCTGTACGACGTCGTGCAGCAGCACGATATGATGACGCTGTGGGTCGATTATTTGTCCCGCGTCTACCCGCAGGTGCCGAAGCTGCGCAACGCCGCGGGCTGGGCCGCCGCGCTCGAGTACTGGACGGCGAAGATGCACCGCCAGGCGATCACCTATTCGGACCTTGTCCGCCGCTACGGCGCTTCCCAGGCCAGCATCAGCCGGTACGCCAACCGGATCGACGAAGCTTGCGGCATCCGCGAGAAGCTGAAGCTGTCGCTGCAGCTGACAGCGCTGGGCGAGAACCATTAGCGGCTGTCCGCTTCGGCGGCGGCCTTGACCGCCATATGCAGATTTCGCTGTCGTCCTGTTGGGGACAGGGATGAAGGAGGAGCATGAGAGAAATGCATAAGAGCATCATTATCGGAACGGGCCCTGCCGGACTGACGGCGGCCATCTATTTGGCGCGCGCCAACCTGAACCCGCTGGTCATCGAAGGGCCGGAACCCGGCGGCCAATTGACGACGACGACGGAAGTGGAAAATTTCCCGGGATTCCCGGACGGCATCATGGGTCCCGAGCTCATGGACCATATGCGCAAGCAGGCGGAGCGCTTCGGCGCCCGGTTCCGCAGCGGCTGGGTGAACTCGGTCGAGCTGGGCAAGCGCCCGTTCAAGCTGTTCCTCGAAGGCGGAGAGACGCTGGAAGCGGAGACGCTGATCATCTCGACCGGCGCTTCGGCGAAGTATCTCGGCATCCCGGGCGAGAGGGAGAACGTCGGCCGGGGCGTCAGCACGTGCGCGACCTGCGACGGCTTCTTCTTCCGCGGCAAGAAGATCGTCGTCGTCGGCGGCGGCGACTCGGCGATGGAGGAAGCGAACTTCCTGACGCGCTTCGCGTCCGAGCTGACGCTGGTGCACCGCCGCAGCGAGCTGCGCGCGTCGAAGATCATGCAGGATCGCGCCCGCGAGAACGCGAAGATCAGCTGGTCGCTGAACCGCACGCCGCTGGAAGTCGTCGGCGGAGAGCAGGGCGTGACGGGACTCAAGGTGCGCAACAACGAGACCGGTGAAGAGGAAATCATCGAAGCGCAAGGCGTCTTCATCGCGATCGGCCATACGCCGAACACGAAGTTCCTCGGCGGCCAGGTCGCAACCGACGAGCACGGCTACATCGTCACGAAGCCGGGCTCCTCGGAGACGAGCGTGCCGGGCGTGTTCGCCTGCGGCGACGTCCAGGACACGAAGTACCGCCAGGCGATCACCGCCGCCGGCAGCGGCTGCATGGCCGCGCTCGATTGCGAGAAATTTCTCGAAGGCTCGATGGTTCAGGACTGGAGCGTTTCGCTCGGCTGACGGTTGCGTGAACTCGCGTGGGGGCGGGCGCTTTCGCTCGCTCCGTCTTTTCGGATAGAGAGTTACACTACATGTTCGAGGTGTTCCATTCAAATGTCTGAAGCTTTATACGTTGGCGTCGATCTGGGCGGCACCGCCATCAAGGTCGGATTGTGCAATGCCGAGGGAGACTTGCTTCGCATCGATGAAGGTCCCACTCAGACGGAGCGGGGAACGAATGCGATTTTGGACAACATCGCGGCTTACGTGAAGAAGCTCGTTCCTTCCGACACGCCGGAGTGGGAAGCCGTTCGCGGGATCGGCATCGGAATCGCCGGATTTCTGGACATTCCGAACGGCGTCATCAACTTTTCGGCGAACTTGCCCTTCCGGGACGTGCCTGCCAAGCGGATCATGGAGGAGAAGCTCGGCAAGCCGGTCAAGATCAACAACGACGCCAACGTGGCCGCCCTGGGCGAAGCGTGGGGCGGTGCGGGCAAAGGGGTGGCGAACTGCGTCTGCTATACGCTGGGCACCGGAGTCGGCGGCGGCATCATCGTCAACGGCCGCCTGATCGAAGGGTTCAGCGGCATGGCGGGGGAACTCGGGCACATGTCGGTCGTGCCGGACCTGGAAGCCATTCAGTGCGGATGCGGCCAGATGGGGTGCCTGGAGACGGTATCCTCCGCGACCGGAATTATCCGGATGGCGAAGGATGCGGTGGGCCGGGGAGACCGCACCTCGCTCTCCCTCGTGGACAAAATGATGGCGAAGGAAGTATTCGACGCGGCCAAAGCCGGGGACGAGGTGGCCCAGCGGATCGTCAGCCGGGCGGCGTTCTATCTCGGCAAGTCGATGGCGACCGTCGCGGTGATCGTCAACCCGCAGCGGTTCATTCTCGGCGGCGGCGTGAGCAAGGCAGGGGACTTCCTGTTCGACCAGATCCGGGCAGCGTTCGTGAAGCTGACCCCCGAGATGGCGAGCAAGGGAGTCGACATCGTGGCCGCGGAGCTCGGGAACAACGCGGGGGTCGTCGGCGCCGCGGGGTTGTTCCTGCGCGCGTAACGAAGCTGCGCCTGACCCGCCCGACCGCCGGCGGCCAGGCGCTTTATTTTCGACATAAGTTCCCGCTGATCCCTTGGCAAGAAGCCAAGCTTCGCTTGGGTCAGGTTATCTTACGCTGCCCGCCGGCAAGGAGGAGAATGCATGGAACCGTTAAATGCGAAGCCGACGCTCATCATCGTAACGGGCATGTCGGGAGCCGGCAAGACGATCGCTGTTCAGAGCATGGAAGATCTGGGCTACTTCTGTGTCGACAACTTGCCGCCGGTGCTTATTCCGAAGTTCGCCGAGCTGATCGACCAGTCGCAGGGAAGAATCGGCAAGGTGGCGCTGGTCATCGACCTGAGAGGCCGCGAGTTCTTCACGGCGCTGTCCGAGTCGCTCAACTACATCCGGGAGCATTACACGCTGCACAGCGAGATTTTGTTCCTGGACGCCACCGATTCCGTGCTCGTGCAGCGGTACAAGGAGAGCCGCCGGCGCCATCCTCTCTCTCCGGAAGGGATGCCGCTCGAGGGCATCCGGCTGGAACGCACGCTGCTGGAAGACTTGAAGGGCTGGGCTTCCCAGGTCATCGATACGAGCAATTTGAAGCCGGCGCAACTGAAGGAACTGATCGTCTCGCGGTTTTCCAACCTCGATCGCAACACGATCTCCATCAACGTCCTCTCGTTCGGGTTCAAGTACGGGGTTCCGATCGACGCCGATTTGATTTTCGACGTCCGCTTCCTGCCCAATCCGCACTACGTCGAGTCGCTGCGGCCGAAGACCGGCCAGGACCCGGAAGTGTACGACTACGTGATGAAATGGCCGGAGACGCAGACGTTCCTCGCGAAGTTGCTCGACATGCTCCAGTACCTCATCCCGCTGTATCACAAGGAAGGCAAAAGTCAGCTCGTGATCGGCATCGGCTGCACGGGAGGCAAGCACCGGTCGGTGGCGCTGGCGGAATACTTGGGCCGCATGCTCGGAACGAGCGAAACCGAGAAGGTCCGGGTCAGCCACCGCGACGCCGAACGGGAACGACACGGATGAGGTGAGAGCATGGCTTCGACGATAGTGAAGGAGCGGCTCCCCCGCATCGTCGTCATCGGCGGCGGAACGGGCTTATCCGTCATGCTGAGAGGACTCAAGCAGAAGCCGCTGGACATTACGGCGATCGTGACGGTGGCCGACGACGGAGGCAGCTCCGGCATCTTGCGCGAGGAGCTGCAGATGCCTCCCCCCGGCGACATTCGCAGCGTGCTGGCGGCGCTGGCCGAAGCCGAACCGCTGCTGGCCGACATGCTCTCCTACCGCTTCAACAATGGGAAGGGATTGGCCGGGCACAGTCTGGGCAACCTGATCTTGGCTGCGATGACCGACATCGCCGGCGATTTCGTGACGGGCATTCGGGAGCTGAGCCGGGTGCTCGCCGTCCGGGGACGGGTACTGCCGGCGGCGAATCAGGCGATCGTGCTCAAGGCCGAGATGTCGGACGGGGCCATCGTCACCGGCGAGTCGGCCATCCCGAAGGCGCGCGGAGCGATCAAGCGGGTGTTTATCGAGCCGGCCCGCGTCGAGCCGCTGCCGGAAGCCGTCGAAGCCATCGAGCAGGCGGACGCGATTCTGATGGGACCCGGAAGCTTGTACACGAGCATCATTCCGAACCTTCTCGTGCCCAAGCTGGCGGCCGCCATCGTCGCGAGCGACGCCGTCAAGATCTTCGTATGCAACGTCATGACGCAGCCGGGAGAGACCGACAATTATACCGTCAGCCGTCATTTGGACGCCATTCAGGCGCATATCGGGCATCCATTATTCGATTATGTGATCGTCAACGACGGAGAAATCCCGGCCCAAGTGCGCGCGATGTACGCCGAACAGGGCTCGAAAGCCGTTTGCGTCGACATGGACGAAGTGACCCGCCGCGGCTACAAGGTGATCGCGGATAAGCTCGTCATGTTTCGGACGTATTTGCGGCATGACGCCTCCAAGCTGAGTCAGCACATTTACCGGCTGGTGTCGGATTGGATGGAAAGAAAGGGGTGAGTGTCCGTGTCCTTCGCAGCACAAACCAAAAAAGAGCTGACGATGGTGGACGCGGAGCCTTGCTGCGACCGGGCGGAGCTGTCCGCCCTCATCCGGATGAACGGCGCGGTGCAGCTGAGCAACAAGCGGATCGTGCTCGACATCTCGACCGAGAACGCGGCGATCGCCAGGCGCATCTATACGCTGCTGAAGCGGCATCACGACGTTCCGACCGAACTGCTCGTCCGCAAAAAGATGCGCCTGAAGAAGAACAACGTCTACATCGTCCGGGTTCCGGCCGGCGTCGAGTCTCTCCTCAAGGAGCTGGCGATCGCCGGCTCCGGCTTCCAGTTCCATCCGTCGATCGACAAGGAGCTGGTTCGCAAGCCGTGCTGCAAGCGGGCCTATCTGCGGGGGGCTTTTCTCGCGGGCGGCTCGGTCAACAATCCGGAGGGCTCCTCGTACCATCTCGAAATTTCGTCCATGTACGAGGAGCACTGCCGGGCGCTCGTCGAGCTCGCCAACAAGTTCCACTTGAACGCCCGGTTCATCGAACGCAAGAAAGGCTTCATTCTCTATATCAAGGAAGGCGAGAAGATCATCGAATTCCTCAGCATCATCGGCGCGCACCAGGCGCTGTTCAAGTTCGAGGACGTGCGGATCATGCGGGACATGCGCAACTCCGTCAACCGCATCGTCAACTGCGAAACGGCGAATCTGAACAAGACGATCGGGGCGGCCGTGCGGCAGATTGACAACATCAAGCTGCTGGAGAAGGAAGTCGGTTTGGAAAATTTGCCGGACAAGCTGCGCGAGGTGGCGGAAATTCGCCTGAAGCATCCCGATCTGAACCTGAAGGAAGTCGGCGACATGCTCAAAGGCCAGGTCAGCAAGTCCGGCGTCAACCACCGCTTGCGCAAAATTGACGAATGGGCGGAAAAAATCCGGAACGGCGGAGCATAAGCGTCTGGCGTAAACGTTGCCATCAATGCTATAATAGGTGACAGACCATTCATGGCGATTCCCGCCAACGGAAGATGAATCAAAGATAGGGGGTATCCGTTCCATGACGAAACAGCCGGTGGTTGTTCGGCTTAAGACGGGGCTTCACGCCAGACCGGCGGCTTTATTCGTTCAAGAAGCCAATAAATTCTCCTCCGACGTCTTCGTGGAGAAGGACAACAAGAAAGTCAACGCCAAGAGCATCATGGGCATCATGAGCCTCGCGATCAGTTCGGGTACCGAGGTCGCCATCAGCGCGGAAGGCTCCGATGCCGAGCAGGCCGTCTCCGCATTGGTCCAATTGGTCAGCAAGGAAGAACTCGAGAACCAATAAAGCTGGCAAACCCGCTCTAAGCTCCCGCAGGGGGCTTTTTGCATTTTTGGTGGGATCATTATGGTGATGAGACCTTCAGACTGCAACCTTGGGCCGTCCGTTTGCGTCGAGGTAGACAAAACAGGGAAAGGGGCTATGGATTGGCATGCGGAGAATCAAATGGCAGGCGGCGGCCGCCGTGCTGGCGGCCGTTCTGGTCGGCTGGCTCGGCTTCGGAGGCGGCGTCCGGGGAGAGGATGGCACCGTGTCGGCGGAGACGGCGGGCACAGCGGCTGCGGGGACGGCGGCGAACACGATTACGGTCGGAGCAGAAGGCAAGGTGAAGGTGGAACCGGACGTCGCTTACGTCAGCTTCGGGGTCGAGACGCGGGGCCAAACGGCGCAGGAGGCGCAGCAGGCGAACGCCGACGCGTTCGCCAAAGTCGAGAAGGTGCTGTACGAGACCTACGCGATCGACAAGAAGGACGTTCAGACCACGAACTACAACGTCCGTCCGGAGTACGACTACACCGAGAAGGAAGGGCAAGTGCTCAAAGGGTACGTGGCCGACCACGACGTGCAGGTGACTTACCGCAAGCTGGACGACATCGGCAAGCTGATGGACGCGCTTTCCGCCGCCGGGGCGAACCGGATGAACGGCGTCGCCTTCGATACGGAGAAGCGGGACCAATATGAGCTGGACGCGCTCAAGAACGCGATGGCGAGCGCCGCCGCCAAGGCGGCGGTGCTCGCCGCTTCGGCCAACCGTCAGCTCGGCGCCGTGGTGAACGTCGTGCAGGGCGACGCCGCCCCGGTTCCGGTCGTGCAGTCCGGCACCGCCGTCAAGTTTGCGGAGAGCGCCGCTTCGGACGCCTCGTCTTCCGTGCAGACCGGACAGATCGAAGTGAGCGCCAAAGTGACGGTTCAATACGCGATGAAGTAACGCGCCGGACAGGCGGTTTCACGCGGCGAAGGGATCGAGGTTCGGGGGCATCCGCCCCCAGGCTTCGCTCCCTTCGTGTTCTATTTGACCAGCCGAAAAGGAAGCTCCGCCGCCGGGTGCAGGCTGTTCGGCCCGACGAAGGCGACGAAGTCGCCGGTGTCGCTGGCGAAAGTCAGGTCGGCGTGATAATAACGGAGCTGGGCTTCCGTTAGCGCGAATCTCACCTCTTGGCTCTCTCCGGGCGCCAGCTTCACTTTGCGGAAATCCTTCAGCTCGCGGACGGGCCGCACGACATCGCCGGATATGTCGCGGACGTACAGCTGAACTGTCTCTTCCCCCGTTCGTTCCCCCATATTGGTCACTGTTACCGAGATCTCCAGCGTCCCGTCCGGCGTCAGGACGTCCGCCGACAACCGGGCCTCGGAATAGTCGAATCGGGTGAAAGCGAGGCCGTAGCCGAACGGGAACAGGGGCTCATTCGGAATGTCCAGATATTGCGAGACGTAGCGGACCTGGGCGTCAGGCGCCCCTTGCGGGCGTCCGGTATTGAAGGCGTTGTAATAGACGGGCACTTGTCCGACGCTGTACGGGAACGACATCGTCAGCCTCCCGGTCGGATCGGCGTCGCCGAACAGCAGATCGGCGACGGCGTTCGCGCCCTCCGAGCCCGGAAACCAGGCTTCGAGCACGGCGTCCGCCGCTTCGACGACGCCGTGGAGATCGAGCGGGCGTCCGTTGAACAGCACCACCGCGGTCGGCTTGCCCAGCGCGCGCAGCCTGCGGACCAACTCCAGCTGCGCGCCCGGCAGCCGGATGTCCGCCCGGCAGCCGGCCTCGCCGCTCATATCCGAGTGCTCGCCGAGTGCCAGGACGATGACGTCCGCGGCCCGGCCTGCCGCCAGCGCTTCTTCGTACCGATCTTCCTCGAAGGTGTCGATGCCGCAGCCGTCGGCGACCAGCAGGCGATCGCCGAGCTTCGCGCGCAGGCTGTCCTCCAGCCGCGGGAACGACTCCGTCGCTCCCGTCCACGACCAGGGGCCCAGCAGATCGGAGCTGCGGGCGAACGGTCCGATCAGCGCCGTCGTAAGGCCATGCCGCAGCGGGAGGAGGCCGTCGTTCTTCAGGAGAACGCACGAAGCGATCGCCGCCTCCCGGGCCGCCTCGCGGTGCGCGTCGCAGAAGACGATCTCCTTCTCCCGCTCGGGGTCGGCCGCGCGGTAAGGATTGTCGAACAGGCCGAGCTTGTCTTTAAGCGCAAGAATCCGCAGCACCGCTTCGTCGATCAGCGCTTCGTCCAGCTCGCCCGACGCCGTCAATTCGGCCAGATGCTTCGGATAGCACGACGTCATCATCTCGATGTCGACCCCGGCCGTCAGAGCTTTGAGCGCCGCTTCCCGTTCGTCGGCCGCGACGCCGTGGTTGAGCAGTTCCTTGACCGCGCCCCAATCCGAGATCACGACGCCGTCGAAGCCCCATTCCTTGCGGAGGAGGTCGCGCAGCAGCTTCCGATTGGCGGTCGACGGAATACCGTCCACCGTATTGAACGAGGTCATGACCATCTCGCAGCCTTCGTCCAGCGCCGCTTTGTAAGCCGGCAAATAAAATTCCCGCAACTGCCGTTCGGACAGATCGACGGTGTTATAATCGCGTCCGCCCTCGACGGCGCCGTACGCGGCGAAATGCTTGACGCACGAAGCGACCCGATCCGGATCGCTTGCGAGATCGGCGCCTTGGAAGCCGCGAACGAACGCCCGGGCGAACAGCGAGTTCAAATAAGGGTCTTCGCCGGTGGACTCCATGACGCGTCCCCATCTCGGATCGCGTACCAGATCGACCATCGGCGCGAACGTCACATGGACGCCCGATACGGCCGCTTCTCTGGCGGCAATCTGCGCGCAACGCTCGGCCAGCTCCGGATTCCAGGAGCAGCCGAGCGCAAGCGGGACGGGGAAGATCGTCTTGAAGCCGTGCACGATATCCGCCATCATCAGCAAGGGAATGCCCAGGCGGTTGTTCCGCAAGTGTTCCCGCTGGACGTTGATGGTTTCCTGCGCGCCCGCCATGCCGAGGACGGAGCCGGCATTTCGAACCGTCTCCCGCGTTACTCCGAGAGAGGCCATCGGGCCTGTAATTTGTCCGCCGCTCTCCGAACCTTCGAAGAACGGGACGGCAAGCTGGAGAAGCTGGGCGATTTTCTCGTCGAGCGTCATTTGCCGCAGATATGCATGCAAGTCCCGGCCCGATCGGGGAGGCGCGGCGGCCAAGTTGCGTGTATCAGACATGTCCTATGCAGCTCCTCTTGCGATGTCTTGTAGAAACGTTTCAATCACAGTCTAAAAATTATAAATTTGCTGAATTCCAAAAGTCAATCGTTATTTTTCGCTTCATATATAGCGCGTAGAAACGTTTAAATAATCGCTGAAAAATTTAAAAATAGCTATTGAATGCGGTTACAGGTTGCTTTATAATAAGCGTCGAAACGTTTCGAAAACAAAGCTTTCTTGATTTAAGCGCATCGTTGCAAGGACGAGAAGGAAGGACTCCCCTTCTGCGAAACGTTTCTCCGACGGTTTTCTCATAAGGGGAGAAGCCGCAAGGCGCGCTAATGATGACTCGGGAGGTAGCAGCAATGCAGACAAAGAGCAAAATGAAGGCTTTAACCGGAGTGCTGGCGTTCTCGCTGGCGGCGGGCGCTCTCGCGGGGTGCTCGTCCGGCAAGGAAGACAACGGCGGCAATGCGGCCTCGGCCGGGAGCCCGTCGGCTTCCGCGGGCAGCTCGCCGTCCGCCGACCAGAAAGTCTCGCTGTCCGTCTGGGCGATGGGGGACGAGGCGACGCCGGTCGAGGATCTGGCCAAGGCGTTCGAGAAGGATCACCCGAACTTCAAGATTGACGTGCAGGCGATTCCGTGGGGGAACGCGCACGACAAACTGCTGACGGCGGTCGCCTCCAAGAAAGGTCCGGACATCATCCAGATGGGCACGACCTGGATGCCGGAGTTCGTCGCGGCCAAGGCGCTGATGGATCTGACGCCCTATTTGGATCAGTATCCGGGCATCGCGCCGGAAAATTATTTCGAAGGCTCGGTCAATACGGCGAAGATTGACGGCGGCTACTATGGCGTTCCGTGGTACGTTGAGAGCCGCGCGCTGTACTACCGCACCGACGCGCTGCAGAAGGTCGGTTACAACGAAGCGCCGAAGACGTGGGACGAGCTGAAGGACGCTTCGAAAAAACTGCACGCCCGCGGACAAGGCAAATACGGCTTGCAAATTGACGTCAACGAGTCTACGCTCGGCTTCATGTTCGCCCGCCAGAACGGCGCCAAGCTGCTGGACGATCAGGGCATGCCGCAGTTCGACAAGCCGGAATTCACGGAAGCGATCGAATATTTGAACAGCTTCATCCAGGACGGCGACTCGCCGGTCGATCTGGGCCTCGATCTGACGCAGACGTTCGGCGGCGACGATCCGATGGTGCCGATGTTCATCAGCGGACCGTGGATGATCAAGACGATCCAGGACACGATTCCGGATATCAAGGGCAAGTGGTCGGTCGCGCTGCTGCCGTCGGGCAAGGCCGGCAACCTCTCTTCGCTCGGCGGCTCGAACCTTTCGATCTTCCAATACACGAAGAACAAGGACGCGGCGCTGCAATTCGTCTCTTACCTGGGCTCGCCGGAAGCGGAGCTCTCTTATATGAAAGCGACCACCTCGCTGCCGGCGGCCAAAGCGGCCTGGGACGACCCGTCGCTGAACAACGACCCGATCTACAAGGTGTTCGGCGAGCAGACGCAGAACGCCGAACCGATGCCGCTGGTCAAGCCGTGGGAAGAGATCGCAGGCGACTACTTGAAAAGCTTCGAACGGATCTACCGCAGCCATGCGGACGTGAAGAAAGAGATGGAGCAACTGAACAAGACGGCTGCCGATCTTCTGAGCAAATAAGGCGGAACGGCAAAATTTCCGGACGGGCGGGCGCTTCGCCCGTTCGTCCGGAAGTCCCGGAACAGCGCAACCCATACCACGCGCACAGTAAAGGAAGGTACACGGTATGAAAGGGATCAGGACCGCGCCTTACTTCTTCATCGCACCGACGATGCTGTTGATACTGGTCTTCTCCATCCTGCCGATCGGCGTCGCGCTCGTCATCAGCTTCACGAATACCGACATGGCCGGCTTGGGCGATATGTCGGAGATCCGATTCGTAGGCTTCAGCAATTATCTGGAAGTGCTCCGGGACCCGACATTTCTGAAGTCCATTCTGAACACGCTCTTCTACGTCGTCATCGGGGTGCCGGCCGTCATCATGTTCTCGCTGGCGGTTGCGGTGCTCATCAACTTCGGAAAATCCAAAATCTTTCATATATTTCGCCTCGTGTACTATATTCCTTCGGTCACGAACATCGTGGCCATTGCCGTTATCTGGGGGTACTTGTACAATCCGAGCGTTGGCCTCTTCAACTTCCTGCTGGGCAAGCTGCACCTGGGGCCGGTGCCGTGGCTGCAGGATCCCGTAATCGCCAAGCTGTCGCTGATCATGCTGGCGGTGTGGCGCAACATCGGCCTCAATATGATCATCTTCATCGCCGCCATCCGGAGCATTCCGAGGGATTATTACGAAGCGGCGGAGCTGGACGGCGCCTCGAGCTGGCGGCAACTGATCTCGATCACCGTCCCGATGCTCAGTTACGCGATCTTCTTCGTGTCGATCACGACCATGATCGGCTGGCTGCAATTTTTCGAAGAGCCGTTCATTATGACCAAGGGCGGGCCGCTGGACAGCACCACCTCCGTCTCCCTGTTCATCTATCGCAACGGCTTTCAACTGAGCAATTTCGGCTACGCGGCGGCGGGTTCGTTCATCCTGTTCTTCGCCATCATGGCCGTTACGATCTTCCAGTTCAAGCTTCAGAGGAAAGATATGTCCATCTAAAATCGCAACGGCGGTGATCATACATGAAGTCGGCCACCTACACACCCGGCGCGCGCATTCGGTCCAAGAAGCGCGGAGGGGCGCTATCCCAATGGATCGTCGGGGCGATTCTGACGCTGGGCGGCGTGCTGTTCGTTCTGCCCTTCGTCTGGATGCTGATCTCGTCCCTGAAGACGGAGGCGGATATGATTCGGATTCCGCCAAGCCTGTGGCCGCATCCGGTCACGTTCGCCAACTTCCCGAAGCTGTTCAAAGGAATGGACTTCGCCGTCTACTTGAAGAACACGCTCATCATCGTCCTGTTCTCCTTCGTCGGGTTGTTCCTGAACGCGATGGCCGGCTTCGCATTCGGGAAGTACCGGTTCAAGGGGCGCGCAAGCTTGTTCCTGCTGGTGCTCGCCACGATGATGATTCCGAGCCAGGTGACGATGATTCCGACTTACCTGATTTTGAATTCGATGCATCTGATGAACACGATGGCGGGGATCGTGCTGCCCGGCTTCGCGAACTCGTTCATGATCTTCCTGCTTCGCCAGTTCATGACCAACATTCCGGACGAAATTCTGGAGGCGACGCGGATGGACGGCTCCGGCGAGTTCCGGCTGTTCCTGCGGATCATTCTGCCAATGTCGGCGCCGATCCTGGCTGTGCAGGCGATCCTGACCTTCATCGGCGGCTGGAACAGCTTCCTGTGGCCGCTCATTATCGCCAACAGCGACAAACTGTACACGCTGTCGGTCGGCCTGTCCCTGCTGCAGGGGCAGCACGGGGGCGATTACGCGCTCCAGATGGCCGGCGCCGCGTTTATGGTCGTGCCGATCATTGTCATCTTCATGTTCTTCCAGAGGCAGATCATCGACAATTATGCGATCTCCGGCGTCAAGTAAGCGGCGGTTGCAAATCGTTGACCGCAGAACATGATTTTAATAATCTGGTAATAGGAAGAAGCAGAGGGGCGGGAAATATGGTCAGCATCAAAGATATTGCCAAGAAGGCAGGCGTATCCATCTCGACAGTATCTTACGCCCTGAACGGAAGCAACAAAGTGACGGAAGAGACGACCGCGCGGATTCTGTCGATCGCCAAGGAGCTCAATTACGTTCCGCACGCGGCGGCGAGGTCGCTCAAGAAGCGGCAATCCAACATCATCGGCGTGTTCCTGACCGACTTCAGCGGCAACTTCTACGGCGATCTGCTGCAAGGGGTCAAGGAGGTTCTGAGCCGTCACGGCTATGACCTGATCGTCTGCAGCGGGCGGCAATCGCATCGGATGATTCCGGAACGGATGATTGACGGCGCCATTATATTGGACGAGACGTTTTCCAACGAAGAGCTGCTCAAATATGCGAACCTGGGCCACAAGCTGGTCGTGCTCGATCGCGAACTGCCGCATCCGAATGTGAACCAGGTGCTTCTGGACAACAAGGCGGGCGCCACGCTGGCGATGGAATTTCTGCTGGAGCGAGGGTTCCGCAGTCTCTATGTCGTGACCGGTCCGCCGGGCTCCTACGATGCGAACCAGCGTCTGCAAGGGGTTCGCCAGATGGTGAACCGCTATCCGGACGCCGTCTGCCGCGAGCTTCCGGGCGACTTCACCAAGCCGGCGGGTGAGGAGGCCGGCAAGCGGATTGCGGAAGAATACGAAGGGCCCGTAGCCGTCTTCTGTCTGAACGACGAGATGGCGATCGGGCTCGGCAATTATTTGCGGGATCATACAGCGCTTCGGATCGGCGAGCATGTCCATTTGATCGGCTTCGACAACATTGAGCTGTCGCAATATATTCATCCCCGGCTGGCCACGATCGACTATTCGATGCGGAAATGGGGAGCGCTCGCGTCCGAGCAGGTGCTGAAGATGATCGCCGGCGAAGAGGTCGAGCACGAGCGGGTCTACGTGAGGCTGGTGGAGGGCGAATCCGTCGGCCGCCCGGAAGGGAGCCCGGAGGGAAGCCGGACTTAATCCGGGAACGGCGCAAGGATATTCGGAACTGCTGCGCGAGGGCGGGCGCCGCCGGTTTCGGCCTTTTAAGGCCCGATGGAAGGGACGCCTCTTCTTCGGCCCGGGCGAAGGGAAGCAGACAACAAAAAAAACGCCTCCCGCAGGGAAGGCGCACGCCGTTCCGGCCTGTCTATGCTTTCAGAGGATGGTTCAACTGACGGAGCTCGATAGCGTCCTCCAGCAGCTCGATAAATTCGGCGGACAGGTTCATCCTCTTGGCTTCCCGATATACTTCCAACAAGTGCTCGTCCTTCAGCGGACGGAGCAGCGAAGCCTTGTCGGTGAGGCTGCGTGCCGCAACCATGGTCGGCATATCCGCGGCGGCATTCCGGTCGGCGCTCTTGGAGGGCGGGACCAAACGAACGGTCTGGGTCCAACGACTCATGCGGAGATCCCCCTTTCGCGTCATTTCTAGTCCAACGCTAGATATGGTTGTATATGGAATATCTCCACATGAACAGAATAACATGTCCGAACGGATTCGCGGAGGGGGGATTCAGAATTTTGAATTTCTATTGACAAAACAGAAGAGATGTGTTATAGACAAGCAAAAACCGTCACCGCTGCAACAGGCGATGACGGTTTTTTGGCCGAAACGGCCGGCGACGGGGGTCACAGCTTCTCGATCACCTTGTCCACGAGGCCGTACTTGACGGCTTCCTCCGCGTCCATAAAGTTGTCGCGGTCCGTGTCCTTCTCGATCTTCTCGAGCGGCTGACCGGTTCGTTCGGACAAGATCTTGTTCAGCTTGTCGCGCATCTTCAGAATGCGGCGGGCGCGAATTTCGATGTCGCTCGCCTGGCCTTCCGCGCCGCCGAGCGGCTGATGGATCATCACTTCGCTGTTCGGAAGCGCGTAACGCTTGCCCTTCGCTCCCGCCGCCAGAAGGAATGCGCCCATGGAGGCGGCCATGCCGACGCAGATGGTCGAGACGTCCGGCTTGATGAACTGCATCGTGTCGAAGATCGCCATGCCGGCCGTGATCGAGCCGCCGGGAGAGTTGATGTACAGGCTGATGTCTTTCTCCGGGTCGTCGGCCGCGAGGAACAGCATCTGGGCGATAATCGAGTTGGCGACAAGGTCGTTGACCGGCGTGCCGAGGAAGATGATTCGGTCCTTGAGGAGACGGGAATAAATATCGTAAGCGCGTTCTCCCCTGTTGCTCTGTTCGATGACCATAGGGACGAAACTCATGCGTCGATTCCTCCTTTGATGGTGGGGGTGACTTCATTCTAATGGATCGCAGGCCAAAAGTCAAAGAAAGTCAAACAGGCGGAAAAAGAAAAGCGGCCCCCCCATCGTCCGGCCGCTTCAAAATCCTGCTATCGAGAAAGGCGTATCCGCCTTGCCGCTTGTTGATCAAGATGGCGCGCCCGTAGGGAATCGAACCCCAATCTCAGGCTCCGGAGGCCTGCGTCATATCCGTTGGACCACGGGCGCATGACTGTTAATGCGACAGCAAGAATTATTATAGGGGATGCAATGGCAAAAAGCAAGCCCGAATCGGCGTCGAATCGCGGCAATATTTTGAACCTCTCCCTTGCAAGAAACGACGGCTTCCATTACAATAAGGTCGTGGGACTTAATTGTAGGTGGCGGGACATTTTACGTCCAGCCAAACCGCCCGCAACCGTGCCGAGGCCAACCGGCATGAGGGAGGCCAAGACTTTGCGGAATATCGTTCACATTCAGAAGAAATTGGTGCCCGACCTGCTGCAGGTGATGCAGAAGCGGTACGACATCCTGCACCGCATTCTCGTCGGGGGCACGATGGGGCGCCGGGCGCTGGCTGCCAGCCTCGAGCTGACGGAGCGGACGCTGCGGGCGGAGCTCGACCTTCTGCGCGAGCAGGGCTTGCTGGAGGTCGGATCATCCGGCGTGACGCTGAGCGAAGCGGGACGGCGGCTGATCGAAGAGATGGAGCCGATCGTCAAGGAGCTGTTCGGCCTGGCGGAGCTCGAAGAGGCGATTCGCCGCCGCTTCAATCTCCGCAAGGTCGTCGTCGTGCCGGGAGATTCGGACGTGTCGGACGAGGTCAAGCGGGAGATCGGCCGCGCCGGCAGCCGGGTGCTGAGCCAGTCGCTCTCGCCGGGCGATGTCGTCGCCGTCATGGGCGGCACGACGATGGCCCAGATGGCCGCCCATTTCAAGGTCAGCGCGCCGCTCGCCGACAACTGGTTCGTGCCCGCCCGGGGCGGACTGGGAGAGAGCGTCGAGTACCAGGCGAACACGATCGCCTCGGAGCTGGCGAAGCGGACCGGAGCCCGCTACCGCATGCTGCACGTGCCCGATCATCTGAGCGAGGAAGCGTACCAGACGATGATGCAGGAGCCCAACGTGCGGGAAGTGGTGGACATGATCCGCAGCGCCCGCATCGTCGTTCACGGCATCGGGGACGCGGCCACGATGGCGCGCCGCCGGAAGCTGGAAGAGGGCACGGTCCGGGAGCTGATCGCGGACGGCGCGCTCGCCGAAGCGTTCGGCTACTACTTCGACCGGAACGGGGCCGTCGTGCACCGCATGGCGACCGCCGGGCTGCGGCTGGAGGACATCGAGGCGGCCGGCACCGTGATCGGCCTGGCCGGGGGCCGGAGCAAGGGCGAAGCGATCGCGGCGGTCATGCGGTTCGGGCACGACGACGTGCTTGTGACCGACGAAGCCGCCGCCGAGGAAGTTCTGCGCCGCTCGTGAGCGGCTTGGATTCATTCGTGGTCTTGGCGCACCCGCGCCTGCTATAGATCAAAATCAAAGCTTTTCAAGGAGGAAACCAACATGGTGAAAATCGGTATTAACGGCTTTGGACGCATCGGTCGGAACGTATTCCGCGCCGCTCTGAACAATCCGGAAGTCGAAGTGGTCGCCGTCAACGACCTGACGGACGTAAACACGCTGGCTCACCTGCTCAAATACGACACGACGCACGGCCGCCTCAAGGCAACGGTGGAAGTGGGCGAAGGCGCGCTGATCGTCAACGGCAAGACGGTCAAAGTATTCGCGGAACGCGATCCGGGCAACCTGCCGTGGTCTTCCGTCGGCGCCGAAATCGTCGTCGAATCGACCGGCATCTTCACCGCCAAGGAGAAGGCCGAGCTGCACCTGAAGGGCGGCGCCAAGAAGGTCATCATCTCCGCTCCGGCGACCAACGAAGACATCACGATCGTCATGGGCGTCAACCAGGACAAGTACGATCCGTCCAAGCACACGATCATCTCCAATGCTTCCTGTACGACGAACTGTCTCGCTCCCTTCACCAAGGTGCTGAACGACCAATTCGGCATCGTCAAGGGCATGATGACGACGGTTCACTCCTACACGAACGACCAGCAAGTGCTCGATCTGCCGCATAAGGACCTGCGCCGCGCCCGCGCCGCAGCCGAGAACATCATCCCGTCGACGACGGGCGCCGCGAAGGCGATCGGCCTCGTGCTGCCGGAACTCAAGGGCAAGCTGAACGGCATGTCGATGCGCGTGCCGACGAAGAACGTCTCGATCACGGACCTCGTCGCCGAACTGAAAGTGAGCGTCACGGTCGAAGAAGTGAACGCCGCGCTGAAGGCCGCGGCCGAAGGCCCGCTGAAGGGCATTCTGAATTACTCCGAAGAGCCGCTCGTTTCGAGCGACTACAACGGCGATCCGGCTTCCTCCACGATCGACGCGCTGTCCACGATGGTCGTCGAAGGCAACATGGTCAAGGTTGTCTCCTGGTACGACAACGAATGGGGCTACTCCAACCGCGTCGTCGACCTGGCTGCGTTCATCGCCAGCAAGGGGCTCTAAGCTTCAGCCATATCCGGACGTTAAAGAGGAGACTTCGCGCTCCTCTTTACGTCCGTTTTTGAACGAGACGACCTGAACGGGAGGAGAGAGCTCACCCATGAACAAGAAAAGCGTTCGAGACCTCGACGTCAAAGGCAAAAAGGTGTTCGTCCGCGTGGACTTCAACGTTCCGCTGGAGAACGGGGCGATCACCGACGATACCCGAATTCGGGAAACGCTGCCGACGATCCGCTATCTGATCGAGCACGGCGCCAAGATCATTCTCGCCAGCCACCTCGGCCGCCCGAAGGGACAAGTCGTCGAGGAACTGCGCCTGACCCCCGTGGCGGTGCGCCTGTCCGAGCTGCTCGGCAAGCCGGTGGCCAAAGCGGACGAAGCCGTGGGCGAAGCGGTCAAGGCCAAGGCGGCCGATTTGAACGAAGGCGACGTGCTGCTGCTGGAAAACGTGCGGTTTTACGAAGGGGAAGAGAAGAACGACCCGGCGCTGGCGAAGGCGTTCGCCGAACTGGCCGACGTGTTCGTCAACGACGCGTTCGGCGCCGCTCACCGGGCGCACGCTTCGACCGAAGGCATCGCCCATCACCTGCCGGCGGTGTCCGGCCTGTTGATGGAGAAGGAACTGGACGTGCTCGGCAAGGCGCTGAACGATCCGGACCGGCCGTTCACGGCGATCGTCGGCGGCTCCAAGGTCAAGGACAAGATCGACGTCATTAACAAGATGATCGAGATCGCCGACCATATTCTGATCGGCGGCGGTCTTTCGTATACGTTCTTCAAGGCGCAAGGCTACGAGATCGGCAAGTCGTTGTGCGACGACTCCAAGCTCGACCTGACGCTCGAATTCATCGAGAAGGCGAAGAAGCTCGGCAAGAAGCTGTATCTTCCGGTCGACGTCGTCGTCACCGACGAGTTCAGCGCGAACGCGAACACGAAGGTCGTCGGCGTGGACAGCATCCCGGCAGACTGGGAGGGCATCGACATCGGGCCGAAAACCCGCGAGATCTACGCCGACGTGATCAAGAACTCCAAGCTCGTCGTCTGGAACGGACCGATGGGCGTATTCGAGATCGAGCCGTTCTCGCACGGCACGCGAGCGGTGGCGCAAGCCTGCGCCGAAACTTCCGCCTACACCGTCATCGGCGGCGGGGACTCGGCGGCGGCGGCCGAGAAGTTCCATCTGGCCGACAAGATGGACCATATTTCCACCGGCGGCGGCGCGTCGCTCGAATTCATGGAGGGCAAGGCTCTTCCCGGCGTCGTGGCGCTGAACGACAAGTGAGGCGAGGTTGAGACTCATGAGCAGAACCCCGATTATCGCAGGCAACTGGAAAATGTTCAAAACCGTGCCGGAAGCGGTCGCCTTCGTCGAACAAGTGAAGGGCAAGGCGGAGGCGGCGGGTGTCGAGAGCGTCATCTGCGCGCCGTTCACCGCGCTGCCGGCGCTGGTCGAGGCGGTCAAGGGCACGACGCTGAAGATCGGCGCGCAAAACCTCCACTTCGAGGACAGCGGCGCGTTCACCGGCGAAGTGAGCGGCATCATGCTGAAGGACCTCGGCGTGGACTATGTCATCGTCGGCCACTCGGAGCGCCGCCAATACTTCGCGGAGACGGACGAGACGGTGAACAAGAAGCTGCACGCGGCGTTCAAGCACGGCCTGACGCCGATTCTGTGCGTCGGCGAGAAGTTGGAAGAGCGCGAAGCCGGCAGGACGAACGAAGTGAACCGCACGCAGACGGTCGCGGCGCTGGCCGGCCTGACCGCCGAACAAGCGGCGCAAGTCGTGATCGCCTACGAGCCGATCTGGGCGATCGGCACCGGCAAGTCGTCGACGGCGGCGGACGCGAACGAGGCGATCGCCTACATCCGCAGCGTCGTCGGCGAGCTGTACGGGGCCGAAGTGGCGGGCAAGATCCGCATTCAATACGGCGGCAGCGTGAAGCCGAATAACGTGGCCGAGTACCTGGGACAGCCCGACATCGACGGAGCCCTGGTCGGCGGCGCGAGCCTGGAGCCGGCTTCCTACGTGGCGCTGGTCGAGGGGGCGAAGTAAGATGGCGGCACCGAAACCGGTCGCGCTGATCATCCTGGACGGCTTCGGGTTGCGCGAGGAGACGCACGGCAACGCCGTGGCCCAGGCGAAGAAGCCGAACTTCGACCGCCTGTGGGCGACCTACCCGCACACGCAACTGACGGCGCAAGGGGAAGCGGTCGGGCTGCCGGAAGGCCAGATGGGCAACTCCGAGGTCGGCCACCTGAACATCGGCGCGGGACGCATCGTGTACCAGGATCTGACCCGCATCACGAAGTCGATCCGCGAAGGCGACTTTTTCACCAATGAGACGCTGCTCGGCGCCGTGCGCCACGCCAAGGAGAAGGGCAAGAAGCTGCACCTGTTCGGCCTGCTGTCGGACGGCGGCGTGCACAGCCATATCGCCCACTGCTTCGCGCTGCTCGAGCTGGCGAAGAAGGAAGGGCTGTCCGAGGTGTACGTGCACGCGTTCCTCGACGGCCGGGACGTCGCGCCGGACAGCGCGGTCGGCTATCTGGAGCAGCTTCAGGACAAGATCGCGGAAGTCGGCGTCGGCCGGATCGCGACGGTCCAGGGCCGCTACTACGCGATGGACCGCGACAAGCGTTGGGAGCGGGTCGAGAAGTCGTATCGCGCCATGGTTTACGGCGAAGGACCGGCGTACACGGACCCGATCCGGGCCGTCAAAGAATCGTACGAGAAGTCGGTCATGGACGAGTTCGTGGAGCCGACGGTCATCGTGGACGCAGCCGGGAAGCCGGTCGGCCTGGTCGAGTCCGAAGACGCGGTCGTCTTCTTCAACTTCCGGCCGGACCGCGCGATCCAACTGTCGAACGTGTTTACGAACGACGATTTCCGCGGCTTCGACCGGGGCGACAAGTTCCCGAAGAACCTGTATTTCGTCTGCATGACGCTGTTCGCCGAGACGGTCGGCGGCTACGTCGCCTACAAGCCGAAGGAGCTTGACAACACGCTGGGCGAAGTGCTCGTTCAGCATAGCAAGACGCAGCTGCGCATCGCCGAGACCGAGAAGTATCCGCACGTGACGTTCTTCTTCAGCGGCGGGCGCGACATCCAGCTTCCCGGCGAGACGCGCATCCTCATCAACTCACCGAAGGTTGCGACGTACGACCTGAAGCCGGAGATGAGCGCCTACGAAGTGGCCGACGCGGCGGTGAAGGAGATCGAAGCGGAGAAGCACGACGCGATCATCCTGAATTTCGCCAACCCGGACATGGTCGGCCACTCCGGCATGCTGGAGCCGACGATCAAGGCGGTCGAGGCGACGGACGAGTGCCTCGGCAAAGTCGTGGACGCCGTGCTGGCGAAGGGCGGCGTCGCCGTCATCATCGCCGACCACGGCAACGCCGACATGGTCCTTGACGACGAAGGCCGTCCGTTCACGGCGCATACGACCAACCCGGTCCCCTGCATCGTGACGAAGCAGGGCGTGACGCTGCGCGACGGCGGCATTCTGGCCGACGTGGCCCCGACGCTGCTGACGCTGCTGGAGCTGCCGCAGCCGCCAGAGATGACCGGTGCTACGCTGATCCGGCAAGCAGGAGTCAGCCGGTAAAGCCGGCAACTTGCCCGCCCGCCCGCTCGCCTGCTGCGAACTTGAGCGAACCCGTTGCAGGCTGCGGACCGGGCCTACAGCCGCGCATGCGGCGCCAAACCCTATTCGATAAGGAGATGTTCCTCATGACGATTATTTCCGACGTGTACGCACGCGAAGTATTGGACTCCCGCGGCAACCCGACCGTGGAAGTCGAAGTCACTCTGGAATCCGGCGGTTTCGGCTCCGCCATCGTTCCGTCCGGCGCCTCCACCGGCGCTCACGAAGCCGTCGAACTGCGCGACGGCGACAAGGGCCGCTACCTCGGCAAAGGCGTCCAGAAAGCCGTGGAAAACGTCAACAGCGTCATCGCGCCGGAAATCATCGGCTACGACGCGCTGGACCAAGTGGCGATCGACCGCAAGATGATCGAGCTGGACGGCACGCCGAACAAGGGCAAGCTGGGCGCCAACGCCATTCTGGCCGTCTCCATCGCCGTCGCCCGCGCCGCGGCCAACGCGCTGGATCTGCCGCTGTCCGCCTACCTGGGCGGCTTCAACGCCAAGACGCTGCCGGTTCCGATGATGAACATCGTCAACGGCGGCGCGCATGCCGACAACAACGTCGATGTGCAGGAATTCATGATTTTGCCGGTCGGCGCTCCGTCCTTCAAGGAAGCTCTGCGCATGGGCGCGGAAATTTTCCACTCGCTCAAGAGCGTTCTGAAGGGCAAGGGCCTCAGCACGGCCGTCGGCGACGAAGGCGGCTTCGCGCCGAACTTCGGCTCCAACGAAGAAGCGCTGGCGACGATCATCGAAGCGATCGAGAAGGCCGGTTACAAGCCGGGCGAAGACGTGTTCCTGGGCATGGACGTCGCTTCCACCGAGTTCTACAAGGACGGCAAGTACCATCTGGAAGGCGAAGGCAAGTCGTTCACCTCGGCCGAATTCGTCGACCTGCTCGCCGGCTGGGTGGACAAATATCCGCTGATCACGATCGAAGACGGCTGCGCCGAGGACGACTGGGAAGGCTGGAAGCTGCTGACCGACCGTCTCGGCGGCAAGATCCAACTCGTCGGCGACGACCTGTTCGTCACCAACACCGAGCGCCTGGCCGCCGGCATCGAGAAGGGCATCGGCAACTCGATCCTCATCAAGGTGAACCAAATCGGCACCCTGACGGAGACGTTCGACGCCATCGAGATGGCCAAGCGCGCCGGCTACACGGCCGTCGTCTCCCACCGCTCCGGCGAATCCGAAGACAGCACGATCGCCGACATCGCGGTGGCCACGAACGCCGGCCAGATCAAGACCGGCGCACCGTCCCGCACGGACCGCGTCGCCAAGTACAACCAGCTGCTGCGCATCGAAGACCGCCTCGGCTCCACCGCCCAATACGGCGGCAAGAAGGCGTTCTACAACCTGCGCGAATTCAAATAAGCCGAACAAACCGGCAAGTCCCATTCCCAACCAACGCCAAAAAGGCGAACCTGCCTGCCTCAGCGCACGGGTTCGCCTTTTTTTTATGGCTATTCGGAATTTGTGGTGGAATAGCCCTCGATGACATCCAAAGAATAATAGGGTATTCGTAGTACCGTGTTGAAATAGAGGTCTCCCCTTAGTGAAACATCTCCATGCAAAATCATAGCACTGTGTTGAAATCCCGTGTCCGAATCACTACGATCAGGAAAGGAGGAGATGCAATGCCTCATGATTTGGACCGCGCAATCGCGGAGGCGCTGACGGCACAGGGGCTCGACGAAGACTTGGCGCGGGAGAGCTTTGTATCCTGTCCGGACGGTCACCAGGAGCATGACCTGAAGCCGTGAAAGCTCTGCCGTTCTTGCCTCTATACCAAGACCGATCCCGTCGCGACTGGGGGCACTTTCGGCAACGACGGGTGGTACTTGGACCTAGCCAAGGAGCACGACAGCGATTCTACGTGGCACCCCGAGTGTCGGGTTCAGGCCGTGCCCCACGACTTCACCAACCCGCGCTGGCTGTTGCCCGAGGTGGAGGCGTGGATCGCCCAGAAGCCCGAATTTCGCGGCCTCCGCTCGGAGTGGAGCCGTTTTATAATCCAATAGGTCTTGTTTTCAAGGAGGTAAAACATGGATTATATTTCACCGAAAGAAGCCGCGTTAAAGGTGAAACGGTGGCCTAAAGATACCATAGCGGCGGGTCGTCGTCATACCGTTGGTCTTAAATCTGACGGAACGGTGACGGCTGTGGGTGATAATAAATATGGCCAATGTAATGTAAGCGGTTGGCTCGATATTGTGGCGGTCGCGGCTGGTAATGTTCATATGGCGACGAACACGGGTAATGCTCATACCATCGGTCTTAAATCTGACGGTACTGTGGCGGCTGTGGGATGGAATAAGCATGACCAATGCGATGTAAGCAGCTGGCGCGATATGGTGGCGGTAGCGGCGGGTTGGCGTCGTACCGTCGGGCTTCAATCGGACGGCACGGTGGTGGCTGTGGGCAGAAATAATGAAGGCCAATGCAATGTAAGCGGCTGGCGTGATATGGTGGCGGTAGCGGCGGGTGACTGGCATACCGTCGGGCTTACATCGGACGGCACGGTGACAGCTGTGGGTAATAATCAGTATGGCCAATGCAATGTAAGCGGCTGGCGCGATATTGTGGCGGTAGCGGCGGGTTATCTTCATACTGTTGGGCTTAAATCGGATGGCACGGCGGTTGCTGTGGGTCAAAATAAGGTAGGCCAATGCGATGTGAGCGGCTGGCGCGGTATTGTGGCGATAGCGGCGGGTAGTAGTCATACCATCGGCCTTAAATCGGACGGTACTGTGGCGGCTGTGGGCTGGAATGAGTATGGTCAATGCAATGTAAATGACTGGTGCGATATTGTAGCCGTTGCGGCGGGTTGCGCCCATACCGTCGGCCTTAAATCGGACGGCACGGTGATTGCTGTGGGTGATAATGAATATGGTCAATGCGATGTAAGCGGTTGGCGCGGCATCCAACTGCCCGGCAAAGATGCCTCCTGTTATTCGTGAGCTAGAAGAAGTTACGTTGCTTGGTATTGACATTTCCACCTTGATCGAGAAATTGGAGAAGGGCGAATTATAAGCCCTTTTCCACCACAAAATCCGAATACCCTTTTTTATCAGCGGCGGCATCATGGACGGAACCGGGCTTGCGGGATATGTACCTGCCCATTCACCGGGCTTTGCCGTAAGCGTCAAATCCAGCACACCTGTTCAAAGCTTCCCCAGCCTGCGAGAATAGAAACGAAGCGTCTGTACATGCGCGCGGGCGTACCAAATAAGGCGGAACGCCAAAGAGCCCTGACTGAGCAGT
>Ga0207789_1000144_pt1 | contig 52375 bp, 48 predicted proteins | sample HigsolmetaGSP12D_FD_184840 | JGI IMG/M metagenome (GOLD analysis project Ga0207789, IMG submission 184840) | High solid enriched microbial communities from the Joint BioEnergy Institute, USA - SP1-2-D (SPAdes) | ecosystem: Engineered > Bioreactor > SSF (Solid state fermentation) > Aerobic >...
CGCGGCGACCGTCCGCACGGCGGCGGCCAGGGCGGCGGAGCGAACCGCGGCGAACGCGGCGACCGTCCGCACGGCGGCGGCCAGGGCGGCGGAGCGAATCGCGGCGAACGCGGCGACCGTCCGCACGGCGGCGGCCAGGGCGGCGGAGCGAACCGCGGCGAACGCGGCGACCGTCCGCACGGCGGCGGCCAGGGCGGACGGCCGCAAGGCGGACGGTCGCAAGGCCAAGGGTTCGGCGGCGGACGCATTTCCATTCCGCCGGTGCCCGTCCAGGCCGCCGCGCCGGCCGGCCGCAGCGGCAAGAACGCCGGCCGCGGCGAAGGCAAAGGGCGCGACAGCGACTATGGCCGGGGCGGACAGCGGCGCAAGGACGATTTTAACGGCCGCTTCGACGACAGCCGGGTTTTCCGCGGCGGTGGCAAGGGCAAAGGCGGCAAAAACGGCAAAGGGAAAAACAATCAGCCGCCCCGCGAGAAAATCGACAATACGCCGAAGAAAGTCATCGTCCGCGGCGAGATGACGGTCGGCGAGCTCGCCAAGCTGCTGCACAAAGACGCTTCCGAAGTGATCAAGAAGCTCATGATGATGGGCGTCCTGGCGACGATCAACCAGGATCTCGACCTCGATACGGTGCTCCTGATCGCCGCGGAATTCGGCGTCGAGACCGAAGTCAAAATCGCGGTGGAGGACACGAACTTCGAGACGATCGAGGAGAACGACGATCCGGAATCGCTGGTGACCCGCCCGCCGGTCGTCACGATCATGGGCCACGTCGACCACGGGAAGACGACGCTGCTCGACGCCATCCGCGAAACGAAAGTCGCCGTCGGCGAGGCCGGGGGCATTACCCAGCACATCGGCGCGTACCAGGTCGAGGTCAACGGCAAAAAAATTACGTTTCTGGATACGCCGGGCCACGAAGCGTTCACAACGATGCGGGCCCGCGGCGCCCAGGTCACCGATATTACGATTCTGGTCGTAGCCGCCGACGACGGCGTCATGCCGCAGACGGTCGAGGCGATCAGCCATGCGAAAGCGGCGGGCGTGCCGATCATCGTCGCCGTCAACAAGATCGACAAAGAAGGCGCGAATCCGGACAAAATCAAGCAGGAGCTCATGGAATACGAGCTCGTGCCCGAGGAATGGGGCGGCGACACCATCTTCGTCAACGTGTCGGCGAAGCAGCGGATCAACCTGGACGGTCTCCTGGAGATGATTCTGCTCGTCGCAGAAATGAACGACTACAAGGCGAATCCCGACAAGCGCGCGCGCGGTACCGTGCTCGAAGCCGAGCTGGACAAAGGCAAGGGGCCGGTCGCTCGGGTGCTCGTGCAGCACGGCACGCTGAAAGTGGGCGACGCCTTCGTGGCCGGCGATTGCTTCGGCCGCGTCCGCGCGATGACGAACGACCGCGGCCGCCGGCTGAAGGAAGCCGGGCCTTCGACGCCGGTGGAAATCACCGGCCTGACGGAAGTGCCGCAAGCCGGCGACCCGTTCATGGTGTTCGAGGACGAGCGCAAGGCGCGGGAAATCGCCGAGAAGCGGGCGATCAAAACCCGTCAGGCGAAGGTGTCGCAAAATGCCCGGGTGACGCTGGACGATCTGTTCAACAAAATCAAAGAGGGCGAGATCAAGGACCTCAACGTCATTTTGAAAGCCGACGTGCAAGGTTCCCTCGAAGCGCTCAAAGGGTCGCTGGAGAAAATCGATATCGAAGGCGTCCGTGTCAAAACGATTCTGGGCGGCGTCGGCGCCATTACCGAATCCGACATCGCGCTCGCCGTCGCATCGTCGGCCATCGTCGTCGGGTTCAACGTGCGTCCCGAACCCCGGGCGGCCGCGATGGCGGAAGAAGAGAAGGTCGACGTCCGCCTGCACCGCGTCATCTACAAGGTGATCGAGGAAATCGAGCAGGCGATGAAAGGGATGCTGGAGCCCGTCTTCAAGGAAAAAGTCATCGGCCACGCCGAAGTCCGCGAGACCTTCAAAGTCAGCAAGGTGGGCACGATTGCCGGCTGCTACGTCACCGACGGGAAAATCACCCGCACGGCCGAGGCGCGGCTCGTGCGCGGCGGCATCGTCCTGTATGAAGGCAAGATCGATTCGCTCAAGCGGTTCAAGGACGACGCCCGCGAAGTGGCCGAAGGCTACGAATGCGGGATTACGCTGGAGAACCATAACGACATCCAGCAGGGAGATATCATCGAAGCGTTTGTCATGGAAACGGTCGAACGCTAACCCGGCAAGCAAAAGCGAGGTGATTCGCCGATGGCCAAATTCCGCACGGGCCGGGTCGGAGAACAGATCAAGAAGGAGATCAGCTCGCTCATCCAGATGGAGCTGAAAGACCCGCGCATCGGGTTCGTTACCGTAACCGGCGTGGAAGTGACGGGCGACCTGTCGCTGGCCCGCGTCTATTTGAGCATCCTCGGCAGCGAAGAGGAGAAAGCGGAGACGCTGAAGTCGCTGCAGCGGGCCAAAGGCTTTCTGCGGACCGAACTCGGGCGCCGGATTCGGCTTCGGCTCACGCCCGAGATCGAATTCCGTTTCGACAGCTCGATCGAGTACGGAAGCCGCATCGAGGCGCTGCTCCACGAATTGAACCGGGAGCCGAGCTCATGATCGGCGCCCGGCTTCCGATGGAGCGGCCCGAAGGCTCCGGCGATGCCGGGCGTCCGCCCGAGCCTTCGCAGCGGCAACTGGAGCAAGCCGTCCGCTTTCTGAGCGAGCGGGACGACTTTCTCGTCGTTTCGCACGTGCAGCCGGACGGCGACGCCATCAGCTCGACGCTGGTCGTCGGCTGGCTGCTGAAGCGGCTCGGCAAGCGGTATACGCTATACAACGAAGGTCCCGTGCCGTCCAAATTTCAGTTTTTGCCCGGCAGCGGCGACATCGTAACGGCGGCTTCCAGCAAGCCGGAGCGCGCCTTTTCCCATATCGTCTGCGTCGACTGCGCCGATTTCGACCGCGTCGGACAGGCGAAAGCGTGGTTCGCCGAAGGGGCCGAACTGCTCAATATCGATCACCATCCGACCAACGACGGCTTCGGCTCCGTCAACTTGCTGCGCTTTGAGGCGGCGGCCACCGCCGAAATTTTGCACGATCTGCTGGAGCAGTTTCCATGGGCGCTGGACCGGGACGCGGCGACCGCGCTGTACGTCGGCCTTTTGACCGATACCGGCGGGTTCCGCTACGCGAACACGAGCCCCCGCGTCATGGCGATCGCCTCCCGGCTGCTGAAAGCCGGCGCGGACGGTCCCGACCTGGCGCAGCGCTTGCTGGAGCAGATGACGATGGGGCAGATCCGGATGATGCAGCGCGCTCTCTCGCGGCTGTCGTTCACCGAAGACCGCCGCATCGGATGGCTGTGGGTCAGCGGCGAAGATCTGAGCGAAACGGGCGCGACGAACGAGGATTTGGAAGGGCTCGTCAACTATCCGCGCAATATCGAAGGGGTGGAAGTTGGAATGCTGTTCAAGCAGCATGCCGAGAACGCGGTCAAAATCAGCCTGAGGTCCGCGGGCCGGGTCGACGTGGCGGCGATCGCCCGGACGTTCGGCGGCGGCGGGCACGTCCGGGCGGCCGGCTGCCGCTACGAGGGACCGCTGGAGGAGGCGGTATCCCGGCTCGTGGGCGCGGTGCAGAAAGCGTTGGATGAAAGGTGAGCCGTCCGGACGCGCGCCTGCCGGAAGGCGTGCTGGCCGTCTGGAAACCGGCCGGCTGGACGAGCCACGACGTCGTCGCCAAAGCCCGCCGCCTGACCGGACAGCGGCGGATCGGCCATACCGGCACGCTCGATCCGGCCGTCACCGGCGTGCTGCCGATCTGCCTCGGCCGGGCGACCCGGATGGCGGAATATTTGCAGGAGATGCCCAAGGCGTATGAAGCGACGCTCCAATTCGGCGTCGCCACGGATACCGAAGACTTAACCGGGCGCGTCCTGGAAGAGCGCGACGCCTCCTCGCTGACCGAGGCGAAGATGACGGAAGCGGTGCTGGCCTTCCAGGGCGAGATCTGGCAAGTTCCGCCGATGGTGTCCGCCGTGAAGGTGGACGGCAAGCGGCTGTACGAATGGGCGAGGCAGGGCGTAACCGTGGACCGCAAGCCCCGCCGGGCCACGATTCACCGCATCGAGGTGCTGGACGTGAAGGCGGGCGTGCCGCGGCCCGAAATCCGTTTCTCCGTCCGCTGCTCCAAAGGCACGTATATCCGCACGCTGTGCGCCGACATCGGGCGCTCGCTCGGATTCCCCGCGGCGATGGCGGAGTTGGTCCGCACCGAAAGCGCGGGGCTTAAGCAAGCCGACTGCTTGACGCTGGACGAATTGGCCGCCGCCATCGAAGAAGGCCGGCTGCAGGAGCGGCTCTTGCCGGCGGACCGGCTGCTCGCGCACATCCCTTCCGCCGCCGCCGGGCAGCCGGAAGCGGTTCATGCGCTGCAGGGCAAGGCGCTCGCGGCGCGCCGGCTGGCGCCGGCCGCGTCCGCGCCCGGCTTGTGGCGGCTCTACCGCGAGGACGGCGCGTTCCTCGGCCTGTTCCGGTCGGACGGCGAGCGGTTGAAGCCCGTCAAGGTGTTCCATCCCAACGAAGAGACGGACCGCGAATAGAAGCGTCCGGAAGTGCAGGAGGAAAAACGGTGGAACGAATCGATCTTTTCTATTCCGCATTCATCGAAGGGCTTCCTTCCGAAGCGGCGAGGCCGGAAGGCCTGTCGCTGGCGGTCGGGTTTTTCGACGGCGTTCATCGGGGGCACGCGGAAGTGATCCGCACCGCGGTGCAGGAGGCCAAAAGCCGGGGCCTGACGGCGGCGGCCATGACGTTCGATCCCCATCCGCGGGTCGTGCTCGGCAAAGAGCAGTATTTTACCGTATTGACCCCGCTCGACGAGAAAATGGAACGTCTGCGGCAGCTGGGCGTCGACACCGTCTACGTCATCGCCTTCGACCGCGATTTCGCGGCCGTAACCGCGGAGCGGTTCGTCCGGGAGCTGCTGCTTCCGCTCGGCGTCCGCACGGTGGCGGTCGGGTTCGACTTCACGTTCGGCCATCGCGGGGAAGGCAACGCGGACAAGCTTCGCGCCTTCGGCGGAGGGAAAATCGACGTCCGCGTCGTGAATCCGGTCTACGAGAACGGGGCCAAGGTCAGCAGCACGCGCATCCGCGCCGAGCTGGCCGAAGGCCGCTGCGAGGAAGCGGCCCGGCTGCTCGGCCGTCCGTTCGAAATCCGCGGCACCGTCGTCCACGGAGACGCCCGTGGACGCCTGCTGGGCTTTCCGACGGCCAATCTGGCGCTGGCCGACCCGTATTACATTCCGCGCAACGGCGTGTACGCCGTCACCGTGCGGCAGATTACGGACGGTGCGCCGGCCGTCCGGTACTGGGGGGTTCTCAACGTCGGGCTTCGTCCGACGTTCGAGAGCGGCGCGACGGTTCCGCGGCTGGAAGCGCATCTGTTCGATTTTGACGGCGACCTGTACGGCCAAGAGCTGTCCGTCGCGTTTCACGCCTTTTTGCGCCCGGAGCGCAAGTTCGCTTCTGTCGACGAACTTGTCGCACAAATCCGCGACGACGCCGAGCACGCAAAACGGCTGCTGCAGCCGCAAAAGGCATTGTAAACGGTTCTTCCGGTATGCTATACTAATACTCGTTGCGAAGACGGCCGCGACGGTGGCCTCCGCAGCTGGAACCTGGGCTTGGCCGCGCGATCTCACCGCCGGCGGCGAGGCTCACGGCGATTGACGATGAAGGAGGTGAACAGGGATGGCAGTGACGCAGGAACGGAAGCAGCAACTGATTGCGGAACATCGCACGCACCCTTCGGACACCGGTTCCCCGGAAGTCCAAATTGCTATCCTGACGGAGAACATCAACAACTTGACGGCTCATCTGCGGGAGCACAAGAAAGACCACCACTCCCGCCGCGGGCTGCTCAAGATGGTCGGACAGCGCCGGAAGCTGTTGGCCTATCTGAAAAACAAAGATGTGAACCGGTACAGCGCTCTGATCGAGAAGCTCGGCCTTCGCCGCTAAAAACGCAAGCGAAAGCAACCTGACCGCGTCCCCTCGGGCCAAGGCACCCGGACCGGTTCGGGTTGCTTTTTCCCCATTATGGGCCTTTCCGCAGCAAGGGGTGGACGCAGGCCGATGCAGGAAAAGCCCGGTGCGGCGCCGAAATGGAATGGGTCCGCATCGGCGGCGCATCGGACGTCGCGCCGAAGCCGCGCTTGCCGCGGATTGAAGATAAACCGTTTCAATCGGTTATAACTAGGGGAAATAGAAAAGAGGAGGGATTCCATTGGAACAGAGCGAACAACGCGTGGAGATGATGCTCGGCGGCAGACCGCTGGCGCTCGAGACCGGCCGTCTCGCCAAGCAGGCGAACGGCGCGGTTTTCGTGCGCTACGGCGATACCGTCGTGCTGTCGACGGTAACGGCGTCGTCCGAGCCGAAAGATCTCGATTTTTTCCCGCTCACCGTCAACTATGAAGAACGTCTGTATGCCGTCGGCAAAATCCCGGGAGGCTTTATCAAACGGGAAGGGCGCCCGAGCGAGAAGGCGATTCTGGCCAGCCGGCTGACCGACCGTCCGATTCGCCCGCTGTTTCCGGAAGGTTTCCGCAACGAAGTCCAGATCGTCAATCTGGTGATGAGCGTCGATCAGGACTGTTCTCCGGAAATCGCGGCGATGATCGGCACGTCGGCCGCGCTGTCGATCTCGAACGTCCCGTTCAACGGGCCGATCGGCGGCGTCGTCGTTGGCCGGGTGAACGGACAGTTCATCATCAACCCGGGCGTGGAAGACGAGCAGAACAGCGACATGTATGTCGTCGTCGCCGGGACGCGCGACGCCGTCATGATGGTGGAAGCCGAAGCGGACGAAGTGCCGGAAGCCGACATGCTGGAAGCGATTATGTTCGGACATGAGGAGATCAAAAAAATCGTCGATACGATCGACCGGCTCGTTGCCATTGCCGGCCAGCCGAAAATGGAAGTGAAGCTGCATACCGTCGATCCGCAAGTGGCGGAAGAGGTGAAAGCTTTCGCGAAGGATCGGCTCGTGGAAGCGGTCCGTATCGCCGAGAAGCAAGCCCGCCAGGACGCGATCGATGCGATCAACGCGGAGGCGGTGGCCCATTTCGAGACGGTCTATGCGGAGACGCCGGAGCGGATGGCCGACGTCAAGGAAGTGCTGCACGATATCGTCAAGGACGAAGTGCGCCGGCTGATCACGCATGACAAAATCCGTCCGGACGGCCGCAAGCTGGACGAGATCCGGCCGATCTCCTGCGAGGTCGGCATCCTGCCCCGCACGCACGGATCCGCCCTGTTCACCCGCGGCCAGACGCAGGCGCTCAGCGTATGCACGCTCGGCCCGCTCGGCGACGTGCAAATTTTGGACGGCATCGATCTGGAAGAATCGAAACGGTTCATGCACCATTACAACTTCCCGCCGTTTTCCGTCGGCGAAGCGAGGCCGCTGCGCCCGCCGGGCAGGCGCGAAATCGGTCACGGCGCGCTCGGCGAACGGGCGCTGCTGAAAGTCGTTCCGCCCGAAACCGAGTTCCCGTACACGATTCGGCTCGTCTCCGAAGTGCTGGAGTCCAACGGTTCGACGTCGCAGGCGAGCATTTGCGCCAGCACGCTGGCGATGATGGATGCGGGCGTCCCGATCAAGGCGCCGGTGGCCGGCGTGGCGATGGGCCTCATTAAGGACGGGGACCATTTCTCGATCCTCACCGACATCCAGGGGATGGAAGACCATCTCGGCGATATGGACTTCAAGGTGGCGGGGACGGCGAAAGGCGTGACCGCCATCCAGATGGACATCAAGATCGACGGCATCGACCGTCCGATTCTGACCGAAGCGCTGGAGCAGGCCCGCAAGGGACGTTTGTTCATTCTGGACAAAATGCTCGCGGTCATGAAGGAACCGCGGAAACAGCTCAGCCCCTACGCGCCGAAAATCGTCACGATGCACATTCATCCGGACAAAATCCGCGATGTCATCGGGTCGGGCGGCAAAATCATCAACAAAATCATCGACGACACCGGGGTCAAGATCGACATCGAGCAGGACGGCACCGTCTACATCGCGTCTTCCGACGCCGAGGCCAACGAGAAAGCGCGCCGCATCATCGAAGGCATCGTCAAGGAAGTCGCGGTCGGCGAAATCTATACCGGCACGGTGAAGCGCATCGAGAAATTCGGCGCCTTCGTGGAAATTTTGCCGAACAAGGACGGATTGGTCCACATTTCCCAGCTGGCTAACGAACGCGTGGCCAAAGTCGAGGACGTCGTCAAGATCGGCGATGTCATCCGCGTCAAAGTCACCGAGATCGACGCGATGGGCCGGATCAACCTGTCCCGCAAAGCACTGCTTGGCAACGAAAAGGTTCCGGTTCAGTAACCCCGTCCAACCGAATAGGCAAACGCAAAAGAGACGTCAGTCTCTTTTTGTTTTACCTTGTTCATACATAATATGGGCCCTTTTGGCATAGGATGAGGCATGAAATGGACAAGTCGGGGGTGCGCGATCTGCGATGAAAAATCCGTCGCCCTTCAAAGTGGCGGCAATGTTGGGCGCGTTGACGGCCGTGCTGGCCGCGGGAACGTTCGGACCGCTGGAGCCTTTCATCCAGTCGGTCAAGACGCGGGCGCAGGCCGAAATGGCCTTCGGCGCGGAGCAGGCCGATCCGAAGACGGAGGAGCTGATGCGGTGGATCGCTTCCGAGGCGGCGAGCCGCCGCATTGCGCCGATCGACGCCTACGTCGACCCCGTATGGAAAGCGATCCCCGGCTATAACGGCAGGGAAGTCGATCTGGCGGCGACGCTGAAGCAGGCGAAGGCGCTCGGCATGACCGAAGTGCGCGATCCGGCGAATTTTCCGTGGGTATACCGCGAAATTCCGCCCAAGAAGAACCTGGACGCTTTTCCGCTGGAACCGACTTACAAAGGCAATCCGCAAAAGCCTATGGTGGCGCTGATGATCAACGTTGCCTGGGGCGATGAATATCTTGAACCGATGCTTGAGACGTTGGCGAAGGAGAAGGTCAAAGCCACCTTTTTCTTGGACGGCTCCTGGCTTTCCAAACATCCGGACACGGCCAAAGAGATATTAAGGCAAGGCCACGAGCTGTCCAACCACGCATACAGCCATCCGATGATGAGCCGGCTGAGCCTGGCGCGGCAGCGCCAGGAAATCGAACGGACCGAGCGGCTGTTGGCAGAGCTCGGGGTCCGCAACCGCTGGTTCGCGCCTCCGTCCGGCGACTACAACGCGGCGACCGTCAAGGCGGCGAGCGAATACGGGCTTCGCACCGTGCTGTGGACGCTCGATACGATCGACTGGAAAAATCCGCCCGCCTGGTCGATCGTCACCAAAGTCTCGACCCGGGTCAAGCCGGGCACGCTCATTCTGATGCACCCGACCGCCTCGACGCGCGACGCGCTGGCGGGCATCATTCGCGCGATCCGCAAGCAAGGGTACGAGCCGGGAACCGTCGCGGATACGCTCTCGCCGGAAAGGGTCGACTAACCGGGACAAACCGGTACCGAGCGCAACGGCGCCGCAACGCATGGCGTTGCTTTCCGCGCTTGCACATTCCGAGCCGGCTTCGTCGCTCGGCGGTTGTGGGGGATGTCGAAATTTGGTATATTGAAATTAAGATTGCAAGGGGGAAATCGGGTGAACAAATATACGCTGCGAAACGGACTGCGCGTCTTGATCGAATCGATTCCGACGTGCCGGTCGGTTTCTTTCGGCATTTGGGTGAAAACCGGCTCCCGCAACGAAACGCCGGAAAACAACGGGATTTCCCATTTGATCGAGCACATGCTGTTCAAAGGGACCAGCCGGCTGACCGCCAAGGACATCGCGGATCGGTTCGACGGGATCGGCGGGAATGTCAATGCGTTTACCTCGAAAGAGTATACGTGCTATTATGCCAAGGTGCTCGACCAGCATTTGCCGATCGCGGTGGACGTTTTGGCGGACATGTTTTTCGATTCGCAGCTGGCCGAGGATGAGCTGGCCAAAGAGAAAAACGTCATTTTGGAAGAAATCTCGATGTATGAAGATACGCCGGACGACACCGTTCACGATTTGGCCGCCCGGGCCGCTTACGGCGAACACCCGCTCGCTTTCTCCATCCTCGGAACGGCCGATCGGCTCAACGCCATGGATCCGAACGACTTGCGCCAGTATATGGCCGACCGCTACCGCGTCGAGAATACCGTCATCAGCATTGCCGGCAACGTCGACGATAAGGTGCTGGACCTGCTCGACCGGCATTTCGGCAAGTTCGACGCGCACGGCGTCGACCAGACGCTCGCCGTACCGAAGTTTCGCTCCGGCGCGCTGTTCCATCGCAAAAAGACGGAGCAAAATCACCTTTGCCTCACGTTCCCCGGCGTCTCGCTGTCGGATCCCAAGCAGTACGCGATGATTTTGCTCAACAACATGATCGGGGGCGGCATGAGCTCCCGTCTGTTTCAGGAAATTCGCGAGAAGCGCGGACTCGCTTATTCGGTGTACAGCTATCATACGTCTTACGCCGACAGCGGACTTTTTACGGTTTATGCCGGCACGGCGCCGAAGCAAACCCGGGATGTCTATGAACTGACGATGGAGCTGCTGGCCGAAGTGCGGGACAAAGGCCTCAGCGAAGCCGAGCTTCACCGCGGGAAAGAACAGCTGAAAGGCAATCTGATCCTGAGCCTGGAGAGCACCACCAGCCGGATGAATCGGCTCGGCAAAAACGAGCTGATGCTCGGCCGCCACTATACGCTGGACGAAATGCTGGAGCGGATCGACGAAGTGACGCTGGAAGACGTTCACGAATTGATGGAGCGGATGATGGCGTCTCCTTGCTCCATCGCGTTGGTCGGCGCCCAAGAGAAAGTGCTGTCCGGAATCAGGAGGGATTTCGTTGTTTCCAGTTCTGTTGAAGCGGCTTCCGGGGAATGAAGATCTTCCGCTGCCGCGGCGGATGTCCGAATGGGCGGCCGGATTCGATCTGCATGCCGCGGTAGGCGAACCGCTCGTGCTCGCTCCCGGCCAGCGCGCTTTAGTGCCGACCGGCTTCGCGATGGCGATGCCGCGGGAACTGGAGGCGCAGATTCGCCCGCGCAGCGGGCTGGCGTTCAAGCACGGCGTCACGTGCTTGAATTCGCCCGGCACGATCGATGCGGATTATCGGGGCGAGGTGAAGGTGCTGCTGATCAATCTCGGGCAGGAGCCTTTCACGATCGAACGCGGTGAACGCATCGCCCAGATGGTGTTCCAGCAAGTGCCTCAAGTCAGGTTGGAAGAAGCCGACGAACTCCCCGCAACCGTGCGCGGAGAAGGCGGGTTCGGCCATACGGGAAAATAAACGGATAAGCCTCCGGGGCGGTTGGCTGCCGCAACCGGAGGCTTTCGTCTTTGTGGCGGGACACACCTTCTGATCACCATACTTTCTGGCGAAATTCCTTTCGCTCGGGATTGCTGGATCGGAGGCCTCGATTGCAAATCCCTCTGACAGAATCCTGTTCGCTCAGGCTCCCGAGAAAGACCTCTCGATTTCATTCCCTCTGACAGAATCCCCTGCGCTCAGATCTCCATTTTCGGTATGGAACTTCTGGTCTTGCCTTCTCGCTTTCATATCACTCATGATCGTCATAAACGACTCCAAGCCGTTCAATCCTTCCCGCTGATTTCTGAACTGACGGGATTTCGTCAGAAGCATTGGTAAAGGATATGCAATCGCGAGGGGCGACGTGGTGCAAGAACCGGATCCTGAACCAACGGGATTTCGACAGAAGCGCAGAAAAGAAGGGATCGGGATCGGAAAAGGGACGGGGCGGCACAAGACGCTTCTGAACGAACGGGATATCGGCGAGGGGAGAGGCATAAGCCGCTCCTGCCGGGACGTTTGCACCCTTGCTTGGGCGTAAGCATAAGATGGGGTGAGCACAGCAAGCCGAAGGGAGGGGATCCCGTCATGCTCACGGGTGTGCAGGTCGTACTGGCAGGGGGGGATGCGCGGCAGCTGGAAGTGATTCGTCGATTGACGGAGCTTGACGCAGCGGTCGTCCTTGTGGGCTTCGATCGGCTTGAAACGCCGTTCAGCGGCGTCGTGAAAGCCGATTGGACGCCGGAAACGCTTCGGCAAGCGGATGCGCTGGTGCTCCCGCCGGTCGGCACGGAGGACGACGGCACGATCTCGGCCGTTTTTACCGAAGATGTGCTGAAAATGACCGAGGACCATCTCGCCCAGTTGCCCAAACATTGCAAAATTTACTGCGGCATGGCCAAACCTTATCTGCGCCGTTTGTGCGAAAAATATCGCATAGAGTTGGTGGAGCTGTTCGAGAGGGACGACGTTGCGATCTACAATTCGATCCCGACGGCCGAAGGCGCCGTAATGATGGCCATCCAGCACACCGACATTACCATTCACGGGTCGCGGTGCATGGTTCTCGGGCTCGGCAGGACCGGGCTGACGCTGGCCCGCACGCTGCAGGCGCTGGGGGCCAAAGTGAAGGCAGGCGTCCGCCGGGAGGAAGCTTTCGCGCGGGCTTTCGAAATGGGCTTCGAACCTTTCTATGTCGCTGATTTGGCGCGCCAGGCGGGGAATGTCGACTTGCTTTTTAATACGATACCGAATATGATAGTCACAGCACAAGTGATTGCCGAACTCCCCCTGCGCGCGGTCATTATTGATCTCGCCTCGAAGCCGGGCGGCACCGATTTCCGTTTCGCCGAGAAACGGGGAATCAAGGCGCTTCTGGCACCCGGCCTGCCGGGTATTGTGGCGCCGAAAACCGCCGGCCGGATTATCGCAGGCAGCCTCGCCCAGATCATTCTGGAGGATATCAGGCAACGGGGGAGTACGCCATGAATTGGCACGGAATCACGGTCGGCTATGCGCTGTCCGGCTCGCATTGCACGCTGCCGGAAGTGATGCCGCAAATCAAACGGTTCGTAGATGCCGGAGCGGATGTCGTCCCGATCGTCTCCCAGACGATAATGACGACGGACACCCGCTTCGGAACGTCCGAACATTGGCAAGAGGCGATACGCGAAATCACCGGCCGCGAACCGATCAGCACGATCGTCGAGGCCGAACCGCTCGGGCCTTCCAAGAAGCTCGACGTGCTGGCCATCGCGCCGTGCACGGGCAATACGACGAGCAGGCTGGCCAACGCGATGACCGACAGCCCGGTGCTGATGGCTGCCAAGGCGCAGATGCGCAACGGCCGCCCGGTCGTGCTGGCCATTTCCACGAATGACGGCCTCGGTCTCAATGCCGCCAATATCGCCAAGCTGCTGGTCGCCAAAAACATTTATTTCGTTCCTTTCGGCCAGGACAATCCCGAGGGCAAGCCGAACTCGCTCGTCGCCCGGATGGACCTGATCATGGAAACGTGTGAAGCGGCTTTGCAGGGCAAGCAGTTGCAGCCGATGCTGATCGAGCGCTATCAATACGCTTGACAGAAATGGCATAGCGCTTCGGCCGGAAGAAGATAAACTTGTTATAATTAAAGCGTACATTCAACGGCGTCCATGTTGAATGGAGGCTTTTTTCTTTACAGAGGGGAGAACGGATCAGATGCCGAACAAAACGTACAACGTTGCGGTTGTCGGAGCGACCGGCGCCGTAGGGGAACAAATTTTGAAGCTGCTGGAGACGCGCAACTTCCCAATATCCGGACTGAAGCTGCTTTCCTCCTCGCGTTCCGCCGGAACGAAGATCCGTTTCAAAGGGGAAGAACGGACGGTAGAGGAAGCGACCCCGGACAGCTTCGCCGGGGTCGACATCGCTTTGTTCAGCGCCGGCGGCGATGTCAGCCGGTCGCTTGTGCCGCACGCGGTCCGTCACGGCGCCGTCTGCATCGACAATACGAACGCCTACCGCATGGACCCGGACACGCCGCTGGTCGTACCGGAAGTGAATTTGCACAAAATCGGCGAGCACAAAGGGATCATCGCCAACCCGAACTGCTCGACGATCCAGATGGTGACGGCGCTCAAACCGCTGTATGACCGCTACGGCATCTCGCGAATCATCGTATCCACTTATCAGGCGGTATCCGGAGCGGGGGCGCGCGCCATCCAGGAACTGCTCCGCCAATCGCGGGAAGTGCTGGAAGGCCGCGAGGCGAATCCGGACCTTTTGCCGGTCGCGTCGCTTCCGGTGAAGCATCAAATGGCGTTCAACGTCATTCCGCAGATCGACAAGTTTCAGGACAACGGCTTTACGCTGGAAGAAATGAAGATGATCCGCGAAACGAAAAAGATCATGGGCGACGATTCGATCGAGGTGACCGCCACCTGCGTGCGGGTTCCGGTCGTGTACGGCCATTCGGAATCCGTATACGTGGAATTGAAAAACGAGTTCGCGGTGGAGGATGTAAGGCGCCAGCTGAGCGAAGCTCCCGGCGTCGTGGTCGTGGACGATCCCGCCCGTCAGCAGTATCCGCTGGCCACCGACGCCGCCGGCCGCAACGAAGTGTTCGTCGGCCGCATTCGCCGCGATCTGGCTAATCCGAAGGCGCTCAACCTGTGGATCGTCTCCGACAATCTGCTGAAAGGCGCCGCCTGGAACGCCGTGCAGATCGCCGAATATATCGCCAGATCCTGACCGATTTCACCTCCCCCCGCATAGACTGATGTTGACATCACTATCGGGGTTTGGGAGGGGAGCGGATGATCAAGGTTTTGAAATTCGGAGGGACGTCGCTTTCCGACGATCGAAGTCGGAGGCACGTCCTCCGTCATATTGCCCGGGAACGGCAGTCCGGGGCGGATCTCGTCGTCATCGTATCCGCCATGGGCCGGCGCGGGGAGCCTTATGCGACCGATTCGCTGCTGGATTTGGTGCAGCGGGGAGGCAAGTCGCTGGGCCCGCGGGAGACGGATATGCTGCTCTGCTGCGGCGAGCTGATCTCGGCGGCGACGCTGTGCAGCGAGCTGCAGGCCGAAGGGATTCCGAGCGCGTCTTTGACCGGCGGCCAAGCCGGCATCGTGACGAATCGGCAGTTCGGCTCCGCCAAAATCGTCGAAATCCGGCCGCAGCGCATCCGCGAATTGCTGGGGGAAGGGAAGGTGGCGGTCGTCGCCGGCTTTCAGGGCATCACCGCGGACGGGGAGCTCACGACGCTCGGGCGCGGCGGCAGCGATACGACGGCGACGGCGCTCGGCGCCGCGCTTCAGGCGGCCGAAGTCGATATCTATACCGACGTCGACGGCATTTTGACGGCGGACCCCCGCCTTGTCCGGGACGCCAGGCCGCTGAAGGCGGTGAGCTACGAAGAAATCGCCAATATGGCGCACAACGGCGCCAAAGTGATTCATCCGCGGGCGGTGGAAATCGCGATGAAAGCCGGCATCCCGGTCCGTGTCCGGTCGACGTTCTCCGAAGATGAAGGAACTTTGGTCTCCGATGTCGAAACGGTAAAAAAGCGGGCCGGCTGGACGGACCGGATCGTGACCGGGCTCGCGTACGTTCGCGGGGTGACCCAGCTGTCGGTGGAAACGCGCGGAGAGCCGGCGGATTTGCAGCTCAAGGTGTTCCAGGCGATGGCCCGCAACGGCATCAGCGTCGACTTCATCAGCGTGATGCCGGCCAGCGTGCATTACACCGTCGCCGATGGAGACGCGGACCTGGCGGTGAAGCTGCTGCGCGAGATGGATTTCGAGCCGCGGGTGGCGTCCGGTTGCGCCAAAGTTTCCGTCATCGGCGGCGGGATGAACGGGGAGCCGGGCGTGATGGCCCGCATCGTCGAAGCGCTGACCGCGGGCAACATCCCGATTCTGCAATCGGCGGATTCCAATACGACGATCTGGGTGTTGGTGCGCGAAGCGGATATGGCGCCCGCCCTGCAGGCGCTGCATGCGTCGTTCGCCCTGCATCTGGCCGGGCCGGACGAACGGTAGAGCGAAAGCGCGCAGCCGGCGTCCGAAGAGCCGGGGAACGATAAATGAGGAGGATACGAGGGAATGGATTTCGGTAGGCTGATTACGGCGATGGTCACCCCGTTCAACGAACGGCTGGAAATCGATTGGGAGACGTGCGGCAAGCTCGTCGACTATTTGATCGAGGAGCAGCAGTCCGACGGTCTGGTCGTCAGCGGGACGACGGGCGAGTCGCCGACGTTGACCGATGACGAGAAGATCGAATTGTACCGGTTCGTCGTGGAGCGGTCGGCGGGCCGCTGCCGGGTGATCGCCGGGACGGGAAGCAACGACACCGCCCACTCCATCCACTTGACGAAAGCGGCGGAGGAGGCCGGCGTCGACGGCATTCTGCTGGTCGCTCCCTATTACAACAAGCCGAACCAGGAAGGGCTGTACCGCCATTTCCGGGCCATCGCCGAATCGACCCGCCTGCCGGCGATGCTGTACAACATTCCCGGAAGGACCGGGATCAACATTTCCGCCGAGACGACGCTCCGGCTGGCTCAGCTTCCGAACGTGAAGGCGACGAAAGAATGCTCGTCCCTGGAGCAGATGACGCAGATCGTCCGGGGGGCGCCGGAAGGATTCCGCCTGTACTCCGGGGACGACGGAATTACGCTGCCGGTGCTCTCCATCGGCGGCTACGGCGTGGTAAGCGTGGCCAGCCATCTGATCGGCCGGCGGATGAAAGATCTGATCGATGCCTACACGAGCGGGCGGGTGGCGGAAGCGGCGCGGATCAACGCGGAATGCTTCCCGGTGTTCAACGGGCTGTTCCATTGTCCGCATCCGACGCCCAATCCCGTCGCGGTCAAGTACGCGCTCGGGCTAAAGGGGTTGCCGGTCGGCGGAGTCAGGCTTCCGCTCGTCGAGGCGTCCGAAGAGGAAGCGGCGTTTCTCCGCCGGCTGTTCGGCTGACACGGAACCCGGCGGAAACGGGCTGACCGCGGCCGCGGGCAGCCGCTCGGAACCGGCGTCTTTCGGGACGCCGGTTTTATTTTTTGCCTCGCTTATGGAGAACCTACTTTCAACCGGCATGGGGCCCTTGACGCGCATCGCACCGCAATGCCTTACTGCGGTTGCACATTCCGAGACGACTTCGTCGCTCGGTACCGAGCGCAACCGCACCGCAATGCACAGCATTGCTTACTGCGGTTGCACATTCCGAGCCGACTTCGTCGCTCGGTACAATCTTGTGTTTGATCTTTCGGTTCATGTATAATGATTGAGAGTGAATGGGTGCGGCTAAATGAATACGGCTATTTGACAATTCCATAGGATCGGGATCGTCGACAAGTCTAGGAGGTACTACACTTTGTCCAAGAAAAACAACGCAGACAAATTGCTCATCTTCGCGCTGGGCGGCGTAGGTGAAATCGGCAAAAACATGTATGTCGTCCAGTACGGCAACGATATTGTCGTCGTCGACGCCGGTCTGAAATTTCCAGAGGAGGAGATGCTCGGGATTGACGTGGTCATTCCGGATATCACCTACTTGCAGGAAAATCGCGACAAGGTCAGAGGCATTTTGCTGACGCACGGGCACGAGGACCATATCGGCGGGTTGCCTTATGTCCTCAAGCATTTGAACGTTCCGGTCTACGGAACGAAGCTGACGCTCGGGCTCGTCGAGAACAAGCTGAAGGAGGCCGGGCTTCTCGGCGAGACGAAGCGGCATTTGATCCATGCCGATTCCGTCGTGCAGATGGGGTCGATTACGGCCAGCTTTTTCCGCACGAACCACAGCATTCCCGACTCGGTCGGCATATGTCTCGATACGCCGGAAGGGGTGGTCGTGCATACCGGAGACTTCAAGTTCGACCATACGCCGGTAAACAACCAGTTTGCCGATTTGCAGCGGATGGCCGAGATCGGCAAGCGCGGCGTGCTCGCGCTGCTGTCCGACAGCACGAACGCGGAACGTCCCGGATTTACGCCTTCCGAGAGCAACATCGGCAAGGAGTTCGAAGAGATTTTCCGTTCGGCGAAACAGCGCGTCGTCGTGGCGACGTTCGCTTCCAACGTTCACCGGATTCAGCAAGTGATCAACGCGGCGATGCAAACCCGGCGCAAAATGACCGTGGTCGGGCGGAGCATGGTCAATATCGTAACGATCGCATCCGAGCTCGGATACTTGAACGTGCCGGAAGGAATGCTCATCGAGCCCGAAGAAGTGAACAAACTGCCGGCCGACCGCGTCGTTATCCTGTCGACGGGCAGCCAGGGCGAGCCGATGTCGGCGCTGACCCGGATGGCCCGTTCCACCCATCGCAAGGTGGACATTCTGCCGGGCGATACCGTCGTCATATCGGCGACGCCGATCCCGGGCAACGAGCGCTATGTCGGACGCACGGTGGACGAACTGATGCGCCTCGGGGCCAACGTCATCTACGGACCCGGTTCGGTGTCCGGCGTCCACGTATCCGGCCACGGCAGCCGGGAAGAATTGAAGCTGATGCTCAACCTGATGCGTCCGCAATATTTCATTCCGATTCACGGCGAATACCGGATGCTCCGCCACCACGCGATGCTGGGGGAAGCCGTCGGGATTGAAAAGGACAACATCTTCCTGATCGATATCGGGGATGTCGTGGAGTTTCAAGGGGGCGTCGGCCGGAAAGCCGGCAAAGTGCCGTCGGGCTACGTGATGATCGACGGGCTCGGCGTGGGCGACGTCGGCAACATCGTGCTCCGCGACCGCAAGCTGCTGTCCCAAGACGGCATTCTCGTCATCGTGGTGACGCTGAGCAAGCAGGACGGAACGATTTTGTCCGGTCCGGACATCATCTCCCGCGGCTTCGTCTACGTGCGGGAATCGGAAGGGCTGCTCGAAGAGGCCAACCGGATCGTGTCCAGCACGCTGAACAAACTGATGAACGAAAACGTGAACGAATGGGCGTCGCTCAAGACGAGCGTCAAAGAAGCGCTTGGCCGTTTTCTGTATGAACAAACCCGAAGAAGACCGATGATTCTGCCGATCATTATGGAAGTTTAAAAAAAAAAAACGCTAGACCCTCACTCGACCGCGAAACCGCCTGTTTCCCGTCCGGGAACGGCGGTTTTTTTGGCGATTCCTTTCCGAATCGGCACGGGGAGGCCGTGATGCTTGGCCTTCGGGGTCCGGCTGCATATTTGCCCTGCCCGGGTCCATACTATGTCAAGCCCAACCGACGAGAAGAAAAGACTGGAGGACTTGCCATGACCGATGGATTCCGCAAAGGACCGACCGGCGAGCAGCCGCTTCCGCCCGGAGATCCGGCGAAAACCCCGTCGACCGCCGACAATATCGCGCAGCTCGGGCAGACGGTCATTCCGCAGAACGATTCGAACATTTTCTGCCTGACGATTATCGGACAGGTGGAAGGCCATCTGATGCTGCCGCCTCAGAACAAAACGACCAAGTACGAGCATGTCATTCCGCAGCTCGTCGCCGCCGAGCAGAGCCCGAAAATCGAAGGGCTGCTCATCGTCTTGAACACGGTCGGCGGCGACGTGGAAGCCGGCCTGGCGATCGCGGAAATGATCAGTTCCCTGTCGAAGCCGAAAGTGGCGGTCGTGCTCGGCGGGGGCCATTCGATCGGCGTGCCGATCGCGGTCGCCGCGGACTACACGATGATCGCCGAGACGGCGACGATGACGATTCATCCGATCCGGCTGAACGGTCTGATCATCGGGGTGCCGCAAACGTTCGAATATTTGGATAAAATGCAGGAGCGGGTCGTCAAGTTCGTCACCCGGCATTCCCGGATCGCGGAGGACGTATTCAAGGAGCTGATGTTCAAAACCGGGGAGCTGACGCGGGACATCGGCACGACGATCATCGGGCAGGAAGCGGTCCAATACGGGCTGATCGACGCGGTCGGCGGAATCGGACAGGCGCTTCAACATTTGAACCGGCTCATCCAGGAACGCCGAAGCCAGCCGGCAGAGGCGGGGGGAGGGGTGCTGACGTGACGGCCCTGTATACGGTCATGCCGCTGGAAGCGGTGTTGGACGGATTTCACCGGGAACAAGGTCCGTTCGTGGAACTGACGCTCGGGGATACGACGCTGCAGGTTCGTCCGGTCGCGCCGGGGGTCGGCCGGATCGTCCGGCTCGTGTCCGCGCCGCTGCACCGGTATTTGCAGCCGGAATGGGCGCCCGGCCAGACGCTCGTCTACGGCGGCGCTCCGGTCGTCCCGGTGCCCGAGCGCCCGGCGGACGAAGCCCTTCCGGCCGACGCGGGGTCCGGCGTCTAGGCTGCTCGCCGCACCGCAATGCAGGGGCATGGCTTCCTGCGGCTGCGCGGCGCGAGACGACTTCGTCGCTCGCTGGTTCTCCTGTCAAGCCCCGGGCAACTGTGTTATAATGTTGCCCGGGAGGTGGCAGATTTGGCCAAACGCAGACGCGGCAAGAAAACTTCGCTGGGCGCCAGCCTGAAATTCGAAGTGTACGGCATTCTGCTGATTACTTTTTCCGTTATCGCCATCTCCGGGGAGGCCGCGGTCGGCCGTTCCCTATCGAAGCTGTTCGGCTTTCTGCTCGGAAAATATTATTTCATGATCGCGCTGATCGGCGTTTGGGCCGGTCTTTATGTCATGATCAAACGAATGTGGCCGAGAGGGTGGACTTCCCGCCGCACCGGGTTCGTCCTGCTCGGCTGCGGCCTCGCGCTGTGGAGCGCGATGTCCGCCATCAGCGGCAGTCTGGGCCCGATCGATTCGGTGACGCCGTCCTCGATCATCAGCCAGACCTGGGAGCAGCTCAAGGAGGAGCTGTGGCTCGTTCAGCCGGGCCAAGACGTTCCGATGAGCGAGAAAAACATCGGTGGCGGTCTGGTCGGTGCGGTGCAGTACTCGCTGCTGTACTGGCTGTTCGGTTACTACGGCGCCCGATTCGTGCTTCTGATCGAGCTGGCCATCGCGCTGCTGCTCATTACGAACAAGTCTTACGTCGAGATGGCCGGAGCGGTCCGGAACTTTCTGCGCCGGGTCGCGCCGCTTCTCCTGTCCCGCATGTCGGGCGGCAGGCGCAGGCCGGCCGTCAAGGCGATGCCCGTCGCCGGCCGCAAAGCCGCTTCCGCCAAGCTGCGGCCGATTCCCGAACCGGACGAGCCGGAGGAAGCGGCTGGCGGGGAGGCGCGCCGGAAAACGCCGTATTTCTTCCGGCTGTTCCACGGCAAGCCCGACCGGGGGCCGGACGGCATCGACCCGGACGATCCGTGGGACTCGGACGAGCCGGTGCTGTACGGCTTCGGCAAGGACGCCGGGCCCCGGCATACCGGCGAGCCGCCGGCGGAAGAAGCGGCTTCGCCGCCGCCGGACTCCGGCGAAGCGGCGGAAGCGCCGGGCGGCGCCCGGCCGCCGGAGGAACCGGCGTTCCGCTCGTGGAACGAGCCGCCGGACGACGACGGCGGGGTCCCGTTCGATCCGGATCCGGTCCGCGGCGCCGGTCCCGGCGCTGCGGACGCGACCGCGGATTCGCCCGCGGCTGAGAGCGCCGGCGGCGAGGAAGCGGAGGAGGCCGGAACGCCGGCGCCCCCGCGCGCGCCGGCGGCGAAGCCCCGCAAAAGTTACCGCACGCCGCCGCTGAATCTGCTCAACCGTCCGCAAGGAGGAAGCCGCACCGGCGGCTCCGACTACAAGGAGACGGCCCGCAAGCTGGAGGCGACGCTGGAAAGCTTCGGCGTTCGCGCCAAGGTGCTTGACGTGGCGCGGGGACCGGCGGTTACGCGGTACGAGTTGCAGCCGGACGTCGGCGTGAAGGTGAGCCGGATCGTCAGCCTCACCGACGATATCGCGCTGGCGCTGGCGGCCAAGGACATCCGGATGGAAGCGCCGATTCCGGGCAAATCCGCGATCGGCATCGAAGTGCCGAATGCGGAAGTGAGCATCGTTACGCTGCGCGAGGTGCTCGAAACGCCGGCTTTCCAGGAGGCGCCGGGCAAGCTGACGATCGCGTTCGGGCGGGACATCTCCGGGCAGCCGATCGTCGGCAACCTGGCCCGCATGCCCCACCTGCTCGTCGCCGGCGCCACCGGCTCGGGCAAATCGGTCTGCATCAACGGCATCATTACGAGCCTGCTGTACAAAGCGAAGCCGGACGAAGTCAAGTTTCTGATGATCGACCCGAAAATGGTGGAGCTGAACGTCTACAACGGCATTCCGCATTTGCTGGCGCCGGTCGTCACCGATCCGCGCCGGGCGTCGCTCGCGCTGAAAAAAATCGTCGTGGAGATGGAGAAGCGCTACGAGCTGTTTTCCAAGACGAGCACCCGCAACATCGAAGGCTACAACCAGCTGATGCGCGCCGCCGACAACCCGGACGGCGTGCTGCCTTACATCGTCGTCATCGTGGACGAGCTGGCGGACCTGATGATGGTGGCGGCCGGCGACGTCGAAGATTCGATCTGCCGGCTCGCGCAGATGGCCCGCGCGGCGGGCATCCACCTCATTATCGCGACGCAGCGGCCTTCCGTCGACGTCATTACCGGATTGATCAAAGCCAACATCCCGAGCCGCATCGCGTTCGGCGTCTCCTCCCAGGTCGACTCCCGCACCATCCTGGACATGGCCGGCGCGGAGAAGCTGCTCGGCCGCGGCGACATGCTGTTCCTGCCGATGGGCTCGTCCAAGCCGATCCGCGTGCAGGGCGCTTTCCTGTCCGACGCCGAAGTGGAGGCGGTCGTCGGATACGTCCGCGGACAAGCCGAAGCGGTGTACGACGAAGACCTCGTTCCCGAGGTGGACGACGCCGCGGAGGAAGCCGACGAGACGCTGGACGAGCTGTACGATCAGGCGGTCCAGATCGTGCTCGAGGCGAAGCAGGCGTCCGTCTCGCTGCTGCAGCGGCGGATGCGGATCGGCTACACGCGCGCCGCCCGTCTGATCGATTCGATGGAAGCGCGGGGGATCGTCGGCCCGTACGAAGGCAGCAAGCCGCGCGAAGTGCTCATGTCGCTGGAGCAGTACCAGCAGAACCAGAACCGCATTCCGTCCTGACCGGAGCCGCCCGGAAGCCGAATGGCTTTCGCCGCGCACGCCCCGCGGGAATGAAGCGCCTTTCCGTCTCGGCAGGGAAGGCGCTTCGCGGTTGTCCGGATGAAGGCGGCGCAGCCGCCCGTGTAAGCAATTGGATAGGATGCGAATAAGCGGGAGGAACCTTTCCCATACTAACGTCCGAAGAACGACCGGAAGGTCGATTCATTATGGACAGGGAAAGGCGTGACATCCCGATGCGTTATCGTCTGGCGATTGTAGCGGCATGTTTGGTGTTCGGCCTGCTCGGTTTATATAAGCTGGAACACGCGGCGGACAGCCGGGAGACGTTCAGCAGCGCGACGATCAAATACGGCTCCTCGGGCAAGGACGTGTACGAGCTGCAGGGAAGGCTGAAATTTCTCGGCTATTACGACGGCAAGGTGGACGGCAATTTCGGCAGCAAAACGCAGAACGCCGTGACCTGGTTCCAGTGGAAATTCGGCATGAAAGCGGACGGAGTCGTCGGCCCCAAGACGAAGCTGAAGCTGTGGGAGGCGACGAAGAACTGGCGGCCGACGGCCGAAGATTTGCCGCAAGCGCCCGCGGCTCCGTCGGACGGCGGAGGCGGCGCTTTGCCCGCTTCCAACCACGCCGGCATCACCCCGCAGGAGATGAGGCTGATGGCCAACGCCGTCTACGGCGAAGCGCGCGGAGAGCCGTACGAAGGGCAGGTGGCGGTGGCGGCGGTTATTCTGAACCGGGTCAAGTCGTCTCAGTTTCCGAATACGATTGCCGGCGTCATTTATCAGCCGGGGGCGTTCACGGCGGTTTCGGACGGACAGATCAACCTGACCCCGAACCCGACCGCGTACAAGGCGGTTCAGGACGCCCTGAGCGGATGGGATCCGACCGACGGATGCCTGTACTATTTCAACCCGGCGACGGCGACTTCGAAATGGATCTGGAGCCGTCCTCAATACACGAAGATCGGAAAGCATATTTTCTGCCGGTAAACCGGTAATAAAAAGGAGCTGCCGGGCCCGCGGCGCGCGGGCCTTCGCGCATTTGCTTCCGGCCCGGTCCATCGGGTAGAATGGGGCTGAATCGCATTTGAGTCATAAGGGGATGGATGCTGGGTGACGGAACGATTCGAGCGCGGCGCGCTGGGAAGAATGCGGCTGCACGTGTTGCCGACCAAACGGTTCAAGACGTTCGCCATCTCCCTGTTCGCCGGCGTGCCCCTGACCGAAAGCCGGGTGACGAGTGTGGCCCTCACGCCGTTCGTGCTGCGCCGCGGGACCGAGCGCTATCCGGAGACGATCGCCTTCCGCGAGCGGCTGGACGAACTGTACGGAGCCGGCTTCGGATTCGATCTCTACAAGCGCGGCGACTACCAGATCGTGCACTTTAAGCTGGACATCGTCGGCGATCGCTTCGTCTCTTCGTCCGAGCCGCTGCTTCAGGAGGCGCTTCGCTTTCTCGGCGAGGCGGTCACCGCGCCGGTCCTCGAGGACGGCGCGTTCCGCAGGCGGTATGTGGAAGCGGAGAAGACGACAGTGCGCAAAAGAATCGAGGCGATCGTCAACGACAAAATCCGCTACGCGTCCGAACGGTGCGTGGAGGAGATGTGCCGGGACGAACCGTACCGGCTGCCGGCGATCGGCCGCAAGGAGGACCTGGACGGCATTACCGCCCCGTCGCTGTACGAGCGGTACCGGGAATGGCTCGGGCAGGCGGCGCTCGACCTGTACGTCAGCGGCGACACGTCGCTGGACGAAGTGTCCCGCCTGGCCGCCGCCGCTTTTCGGCTGCCGGACGGCCAGCCGGCCGAATATCGCCGGCCGCGTCTGCGCCGCGCGGCCGGCGAGCCGCGCACGGTCGTGGAGCGGCTCGACGTCGGCCAGGGCAAGCTGAATATGGGGATGCGCGCCGGCGCGCTGTACGGCGAGCCGGAATATCCGGCGCTGCTCGTCTACAACGGGCTGCTGGGCGGCTTTCCGCATTCCAAGCTGTTCATGAACGTACGCGAGAAAGCGAGCCTGGCTTACTACGCCTCCTCCCGGCTGGACGGCCACAAAGGGCTGATCACGATCCAGTCCGGGATCGAGATCGGCAATTTCGAGCGGGCCGTCGGCATTATCCGGGAGCAGCTCGACGCCATGCGCCGCGGCGAATTCGGCGAGGACGACCTGAACCGGACGAAGGCGATGCTGGCGAGCCAGGTGCGGGAACTGCAGGATTCGGCGTTCGAACGCATCGCGTTCGACTTTAACGCGGTGCTCTCCGGCATCGATCAGACCGGCGAGGACCTGATCGCCGGCGTCGAAGCGGTAACGCCGGAAGATGTCGTGCAGGCCGCTTCCGGCGTCGAGCTGGACACGATCTACTTCCTTCGCGACCGGAAGGGGGAGGCCTAATGGCGAAACGCGAATACGCGCAACTGCAGGAAACGCTGTACAGCGAGCGGCTGGACAACGGGCTGGAAGTGCATGTGCTGCCGAAGCCGGGTTTTACGAAAACGTACGCCGTTTTCCAGACCCGGTACGGCTCCGTCGACAACCATTTTCGGCCGCCGGGCGGACAGCCGATCCGGGTGCCGGACGGCATCGCCCATTTTCTCGAGCATAAAATGTTCGAAGAGCCGGAAGGCGACGTTTTCGCCCGTTTCGCCAGCCAGGGCGCTTCCGCCAACGCCTATACGAGCTTCGACCGCACCGTGTACCTGTTCTCGGCGACCCGGTCGGTGGACGCGAACCTGACGACGCTGCTCGACTTCGTCCAGCATCCCTATTTTACCGACGAGAACGTCGAGAAGGAAAAGGGCATCATCATCCAGGAAATAAACATGTACCAGGACAACCCGGACTGGCGCGTCTACTACGGGCTGATCGGGGCGCTGTACCGGAACCACCCGGTGCATATCGACATCGCCGGAACGGCCGAATCCGTCCGGTCGATTACGAAAGAGATGCTGTACGACTGCTACCGGACATTTTACCACCCGTCGAACATGTCGCTGTTCGTCGTCGGCGGCGTCGATCCGGAAGCGACGCTGGCGCTGGTGCGCGCCAACCAGGCGGACAAATCGTTCGGTCCGGGCGGGGACATCGTCCGGCTGTTCGACGTAGAGCCGATGCAGATCCGGCAGGCGCTGATCGAGACGAAGCTTCCGGTGTCGCTGCCGAAGTGCCTGTTCGGCTTCAAGGAGGAACCCGTTGCCGCGGACGGCGAGGCGGCGGTGCGCAGGGAGCTGGCCATCAAGGTGGCGCTGGACGCGCTGCTGTCCGGCAGTTCGCCGCTGTACCAGGCGCTGTACGACGACAACCTGATCTCGGACGGCTTCGGCTTCGAGTACAACACCGGCCCAGGCTACGCCTTCTCCGTCATCGGCGGGGACACGCGGGACCCGCAGGAGATGGTCGAGCGGATTTCGGCGGCGCTGGAGGAAAGCGCGGCGCGCGGCCTCGATCCGGATACGTTCGAGCGGACCCGCCGCAAAAAAATCGGCGCCTATCTGCGCATGCTGAACAGCCCGGAGGCGATCGCCGGCGAGTTCACCCGCTACCGCAACAAGGGAGCGGACTTGTTCGAGCTGATCGGCGTCTACGAGAGCCTGACGCTGGAAGAGGCGAACGCGCGGCTGCGGGAGCACGTCCATCCGCAGCGCCGCGCCGTCTCCGTCGTGCGGGGGGATTCCGCGTGACGGAAGCGGGCCGCGCGCCGGCGGCGCGGACCGCGCTGGTCACCGGCGCGTCGCGCGGCATCGGCGCGGCCGTCGCCCGCCGCCTGGCGGCGGACGGCTTCCGCGTGGCGGTGCTGTACCACCGCTCGCGGGAAGAGGCGGAGCGCGTCGCAGGCGATTGCCGGCGCGCGGGCGTGCGGGCGGCGGCGGTGCAGGCCGACGTCCGCAGCGGCGACTCGCTGGCCGCGCTGAAGGCGGAGCTGGAGAGGCTCGATCTCGAGCCGGACACGGTCGTCCACAGCGCGGGCGTCGCCCGGACCGGCCTGCTGCACGACCTCGGCGAAGCGGAGTGGGACGATCTATTGGCCGTTCATCTGAAAGCGGCCTACTGGCTGGCGAAGCTGTTCTCGCCGGGCATGGTCTGGCGCAGATGGGGCCGCATCGTCCATATCTCCAGCGTCTGGGGACTGGTCGGCGCTTCCGGCGAAGTCGCCTACTCCGCCGCCAAGGGCGGGCTCAACAGCTTCACCAAGGGACTGGCCAAAGAGCTGGCGCCTTCCGGCGTCACCGTCAACGCCGTCGCTCCCGGCGCGATTCGGACGGAAATGCTGCGGACGCTGTCGGACGACGACCTTGCCGGGCTTGCGCGGGAAATTCCGCTCGGCCGGCTGGGAGAGCCGGAAGAAGTGGCGGAGCTCGTCCGCTACCTCGTCTCCCCCGAAGCGGGATACGTCACCGGACAGGTGATCTCGCTGTCGGGCGGGTGGCACTGACCGCACGTATCGCACGCATAAGCGCGGAGTCTCCTGGACATTCTATCCTTGAAACATGGAGAATACAATTTCAAGGAGGCCGCACGATGTCAACGGTACTGACAAACTTCGACACCTGGAAGAAGTTTCTGGGGGAGCGCGTGGAAGCCGCCCGGAAAGCCGGCATGAGCGACGAGACGATCGCCAAGCTCGCTTTTGAAATCGGCGAGTTTCTCGAGCAGCGGGTCGATCCGAAAAACGACGAGCAGCGTCTGCTGAAAGAATTGTGGGATGCCGGCGACGAAGCGGAGCGCAAAACGATCGCCCGCCTGATGGTCAAATGGGTCGACAAAAACCGCTGATCCCTACTATAATGCACCGGGAAGCCTCCATACGGGGGCTTTCTTGATCGTTTTCACTTGTACGAGCGGCCTTTTCGACACCGTTCTCCGGAGTTTTTCCCGTTTTTGGAAAGGGCATTTTTTTTGCAGGAGATTGGTGAACTTTGTAGAATGATTAACAAGAGGTGCATTATGGACAAGAAAATGTGGTACATGGAATATAAAATCCACAAAAACCGTCCCGGCCTGCTCGGCGACATCGCTTCGCTGCTCGGCATGCTGGAAGTGAATATCATCACGATCAACGGCGTCGAAGACCGCGCCCGCGGCATGCTGCTGCAGACCGACGACGACGAGAAAATCGAGCTGCTCGGCAAATTGCTCGGCAAAGTCGGCAACATTACGGTGAGCAAGCTCCGCCCCCCGAGGCTGACCGACATGCTGGCGGTGCGGCACGGCCGGTACATCGAGCGGGATTCCGACGACAAGAAGACGTTCCGCTTCACCCGCGAAGAACTGGGCCTTCTGGTCGATTTTCTCGCGGAGCTGTTCAAGAAGGACGGCAACCAGGTCATCGGCCTGCGCGGCATGCCCCGGGTCGGCAAGACCGAATCGATCATCGCCGCCAGCGTCTGCGCCAACAAACATTGGACGTTCGTGTCCTCCACGCTGCTGCGGCAAACGGTGCGCAGCCAGCTGTCGGAAGAAGAATCCAGCCCTCATAACATCTTTATTATCGACGGCATCGTGAGCACGATCCGCTCCAACGAGAAGCATTACGAGCTCATCCAGGAAGTGCTGTCCATGCCCTCCACCAAAGTGATCGAGCATCCGGACATTTTCGTTCGGGAATCCCACTACGATTACGAGCTGTTCGATTGCATCGTCGAGCTTCGCAACACGCCGGACGAAGAAATTACATACGAGAATTTTACGACCGCGGGAATGGAAGACGATTTCTGAGCCGTTGAAAACCGCGGGCAAGACGGATGGAGCAGAGGACCCGATCTGAAAAACGACGATGCCAGGAGGTGAGTGGGGATGTCGGATTTGGGGGCGCTTCTGCGCAAAGCACGCGAGCAAAAAGGATATAGCCTGGACGACGTCCAAGAGGCGACCAAAATCCGCAAGCGTTATTTGGAAGCGATCGAAACGGGCGACTACAAAGTGCTGCCGGGTTCTTTCTATGTCCGGGCCTTCGTCAAAACTTACGCCGAAACGGTCGGACTCGACGCGGAGGAAGTTCTTCGCCTGTACCAGAAAGAGCTCCCGCAGCCCCCTTCCGCAGAGCAGGTTCCGAAAGAGCCGATGATCCGTCCGAGCCGGCGGAGCGTTCATCACAGCGACCGATGGGGGAAAGTCATCGTGTCCGTGCTGATGTGGGCGTTTCCGGTTCTCATCGGCGTCGTCATCTATGTCTATGTCGTGCAGCATTCGGGGGACAAGCCGAATACGCCGGAGCCGACGTCGATTGCGAGCCAGAACGAAACGTCGCCTTCCGCGCCGGCGACCGCCGTTTCGCCGCCGGCGAGCACCACGCCGCCGCCGGCCTCGACGCCGCCTGCGGCGGCGACCCTGACGCTGACGAAGTCGGTCGGAAGCACCGATTATTACGACGTCGGCCCTGCAGGCGTCGTCCACAAGCTGCAGATCGAGACGTCGGAGACCGTGTGGATCGGCGTGCAGGAGAACAGCCGGAAAGGCAAATATTTGCTGAACAAAACGACGACGGGTGCGGAAACGTTCGTTTACGAACTGACCGGCCCGCTGTACGTCAACGTCGGGAGCGCGCGCAAGGTGACCCTGTCGATCGACGGGGTGATCGTGAACGACGGGGATATCGCCGGTTCGAAGAAATTCCTCTTTACGCCGCAGACGGCTCAGCCTTGAAATCGTGCATGCCTTCGCCCGAATCCGGACATCCTTAGCACGATCGCACCGCAATGCGCGGCATTGCTTTTTTGCGATTGCGCATTCCGACAGGGACGGAGGTTATGAACGATGGCGGTCAGCTGGATCGTGGCGGGGATCGGGATCGTCCTCGCCATCCTGGGCTGGTACATGACGCCGACGGCATGGGGTTACGGCATGCTCGGGTTCGGGATCGCCTGCATTGTGCTCGGCGTGCTGGACCTGTTCCGCGATCCGCAGCGGGCCCGCTAGCATGGGCGCTGCTGCCCCCAAACCTTCAAGCCCGCCAGGGACGCGGGTTTGAAGGTTTTTTCTTGCTCATGCTATAATAAGGAAATCAGCCTATACGTACGGAAGAAAGGATGTTGCCGCATGGCTTCGGAATATTCCTTCGATATCGTGTCGAAAGTCGATCTGCAGGAAGTGAACAACGCCGTCCAGCAGGCGCTTAGGGAAATCGATACCCGCTTCGATTTCAAAGGGAGCAGGAGCGACATCAAGCTCGAAGGAGAGTCGCTGATCGTCAGTTCCGACGACGAGTACAAACTGAAAAGCGTGATCGACATTTTGCAGTCCAAAATGGTGAAGCGCGGCGTGCCGATCCGCAACCTGATCTTCGGCAAGATCGAGCCGGCTTCCGGCGGAACCGTCCGGCAGACGATCCGGCTGAAAATGGGCATCGATCAGGAGCAAGCCAAAAAGATCAACGTGCTGATCCGCGACTCCAAGCTCAAGGTCAAAAGCCAAATCCAGGGCGACCAAATTCGCGTCACCGGCAAAAGCAAGGACGATCTGCAAGCCGTCATCGCGATGTTGAAGGGCGCGGATCTGCCGCTGGAGCTTCAATTCGTCAATTATCGCTGAAAGCGCGGGCGCTTTTTGACACGCTGTAGGCCTTCGATTATACTGGTTGGGGTTACAACGGACGAACGTTTGGGGGAAACGCATCCATGCCGGAAAAAGTGAACGTCGTCACGCTCGGCTGCGAGAAAAACCGGGTCGATTCCGAAATCATGTCCGGGCTGATCCACGAACGCGGATTCACGCTGGTCGACAAGCCCGAAGACGCAACGGTCGTCATCGTCAACACGTGCGGGTTCATCGACGCGGCCAAAGAGGAATCGGTGAACACCATCTTGCAGCTGGCCGAACTGAAGGAAACGGCGCGGCTCAAGGCGCTGATCGTCTCCGGCTGTCTGACGCAGCGGTACAAGCGGGAACTGATGGAAGAGATGCCGGAAATCGACGGCATCGTCGGCACGGGCGATTTCCATCGCATCAACGACATTATCGACGAGGCGCTCGGCGGGCGAAAGCCGGTCTACGTCGGCAATCCGGCGTTCAATTACGAGGCGCGTCTGCCCCGCCGGCTGTCCACGCCCCGCTATACGGCTTACGTGAAAATCGCTGAAGGCTGCGACAACGCCTGCACGTTCTGCAGCATTCCGATGATGCGCGGCAAGTTCCGCAGCCGGTCGATCGAATCGATCGTGGACGAAATCGGGCAGCTGGCGCGGCAGGGCGTCAAAGAGATCAGCCTCATCGCCCAGGATTCGACCAACTACGGCAGCGATCTGTACGATTCGTTCAAGCTGCCCGAGCTGCTGGGCCGGGCCAGCGAAGTGGAAGGCATCGAATGGATCCGGCTCCATTATGCATACCCGGGCTTTTTCACGGACGAGCTGATCGACACGATCGCGGCGAACCCGAAAATTTGCAAATATATCGACATGCCGCTGCAGCACAGCGAGGACCGCATCCTGAAGCGGATGCGCCGTCCGGGGCGCCAGCGCGACGCGCGCGAGCTGATCGCCAAAATCCGGGACCGCATTCCCGACGCGGCGCTGCGCACTTCCATCATCGTCGGGTTCCCCGGAGAGACGGAAGAAGAATTTCGGAACTTGTGCGATTTTGTGCGGGAAATGAAGTTCGACCGTCTCGGCGTGTTCACCTATTCCCAGGAGGAAGGCACGCCGGCCAGCCGGCTGCCGGATCAGCTGCCGGAAGACGTCAAGCAGCGGCGGGCCGACGCGCTGATGGAAATCCAGCGGGAAGTGGCCCGGGAGAACGCCGCCAAATACGTCGGCCGCACGCTGGACGTCCTGATTGAGCGGTACGACGGCCGCAGCGACGTGTACGTCGGCCGCAGCCAGTTCGACGCCCCGGAAGTGGACGGGGAAGTGTTCGTCACCGGCTGCCGGGCGGAAATCGGCGAAATCCGCAAAGTCGCATCACCCATGCGTACGAGTACGACTTGTCCGGGGAGGGAATCGCTTGAACCTCGCGAACCGGATCACGCTGGCGCGGATTTTCATCGTGCCGATCATCGCTTTTTTTCTGCTCGTGAAGCTGAACGTGCAGCCGATCGCCATCGGCAACTATTCGATCTCCGTCAATCAGGTGTTCGCGCTGCTGCTGTTCGTAATCGCGGCCAGCACCGACGGCATCGACGGCTATATCGCGCGCAAGCGCAAAATCGTCACCAATCTCGGCAAGCTGCTCGACCCGCTGGCCGACAAGCTGCTGGTCGCCGCGGTGCTCATTTCTTTGGTGGAGATGGGCAAGCTGGACGCTTGGGTGGCGATCGTCATCATCAGCCGGGAATGGGCGGTGACCGGCCTGCGCCAGGTGGCGCTGCTGGAAGGAGCGGTGCTGGCGGCCGGCAAGTGGGGCAAGTGGAAAACGGCGATTCAGATCGCCATGATCATCGTGCTTCTGATCAACAATTTTCCTTTTAATTTCCTCGGGTGGCCGATCGACACGATCGTCACCTGGGCGGCCGTGCTCATTACGGTCTACTCGGGCATCGATTACTTCGTCAAGAACAAAAATCTCATTTCGCAGTCCGATCCGTCGAAGAACGCTTCGCCGAAAGAGGTGCGCCGGAACGTATGAAAGCGGAGATTCTAGCGGTCGGCACCGAACTGCTGCTCGGCCAGATCGTCAACACCAACGCCCAATATTTGTCGCGCGCGCTGGCCGACCTGGGCGTCGACGTCCACTATCAGACCGTCGTCGGCGACAACAAGCAGCGGATCGTCGAGGCGATCCGGACCGCCGTCCGGCGCGCCGAACTGCTCGTCTTCACGGGCGGGCTCGGGCCGACGATGGACGATTTGACGCGCGACGCCCTGGCGGAATATTTGCAGCGGGGCGTCGTGCTTCACGAGCCGACGATGCGCGAGATCGAGGCGCGCTTTGCGTCGCGCGGGGCGGCGATGGTGGACAGCAACCGGCGGCAGGCGATGCTGATCGAAGGAGCGGCGCCGCTGCGGAACGTGACGGGACTCGCCGTCGGCAACGCGCTGTCCGCGGACGGCAGGCATTACATGCTGCTGCCGGGCCCGCCCCGCGAGATGAAGCCGATGTTCGAAGGCGACGGCAAAGCGTGGCTGATGCGGCTGCTGGGCGGCGCGGACGGTCTGCATTCCGTCATGCTCAAGTTCGCCGGCATCGGCGAGTCGCTGCTGGAAGACCGTCTGATCGATCTGATCCGCGCGCAGACCGATCCGACGATCGCCCCGTACGCCAAGGAAGGCGAAGTGGCGATCCGCGTCTCGACGAAGGCGGCCAGCACGGAAGAAGCGTCCCGCAAAATGGCGGGGACGCTGCAGGAGATCCGCCGGCGGCTGGGGCGCCATCTGTACGCGGAGGAGGATATCGCCTTGGAGGAGGCGGTCGTCCGGCTGCTGACGGAACGGCGGCGGACGCTGGCGCTGGCGGAGAGCTGCACCGGCGGCCTGCTGGCGGAGCGGATCACGTCCGTGCCCGGCAGCTCCGCAGCGTTCGTCGGCGGCATCGTCAGCTATACGAACGGCGTGAAGATGCGCCAGCTCGGGGTGCCGCGCGCGCTGCTGGAAGGGCCGGACGCGCCGGGCGCGGTCAGCGCCGAGACGGCCGCGGCGATGGCGGAAGGCGCGCGGACGGCGACGGACAGCGATTACGCGCTGTCGGTTACCGGCGTCGCCGGTCCGGCCGAATCGGAAGGCAAGCCGGTCGGCCTCGTGTTCGTCGGCCTGGCCGAGCGGGGCAAGGCGCCCCGCGCCGAACGGCTGCAGCTCGCCGGAGACCGCGACGGCATCCGGCTGCGCGCCGCCAAGCACGCGCTGTACGTGCTTTGGCTGGCGCTGAGCGGCCGGGGGGAATGAGCGCGGAAAGTGCGCCATTTGTGACATTTTTGTGGCTAAGCTTGTCAAAATCGGCCTGATATGCTACATTTCTTGATGAAAGTTGCGGAAGAACCGTAGCGAAGATTACTTTGCTGCGGTTCTTTTTTCGCAAGGCCGGCGAACGCACGTTCGAATCATCCCCTTGGTTCAGGCATGGCGCTGCCGAACGGCCCGCGCGCCGGTCTTCCGAAGCCGGCAAAAAATCAGAACTTGTGTTCGGAAAATGCTTGGCAAACCTTGCAAAAACCGTTATGATGAAATTAATAAAGGAAAAGGGATGTGGATCTGTTGTCGGATCGTCGCGCCGCATTGGAGATGGCTTTGCGCCAGATTGAGAAGCAGTTCGGCAAAGGGTCGATCATGAAGCTCGGGGAGAACGCCCAACTGCAGGTCGAGACGGTGTCCAGCGGATCGCTGGCGCTCGATATCGCGCTCGGCATCGGCGGTTTTCCCCGCGGCCGCATCATCGAAGTGTACGGCCCGGAATCTTCGGGCAAGACGACGGTCGCGCTGCATGCGATCGCGGAAGTGCAGAAAATCGGCGGACAGGCCGCCTTTATCGACGCCGAGCACGCGCTGGACCCGATGTATGCCAGCAAGGTGGGCGTCAACATCGACGAGCTGCTGCTGTCCCAGCCGGACACCGGGGAGCAGGCGCTGGAGATCGCCGAGGCGCTGGTGCGCAGCGGCGCCGTCGACATCGTTGTCGTCGACTCGGTCGCGGCGCTCGTGCCGAAGGCGGAGATCGAAGGCGATATGGGCGATTCGTTCGTCGGGCTGCAGGCCCGCCTCATGTCCCAGGCGATGCGGAAGCTGTCCGGCGCCATCAGCAAGTCCAAGGCGATCGCCATCTTCATCAACCAGCTTCGCGAGAAAGTCGGCGTCATGTTCGGCAATCCGGAGACGACGCCGGGCGGCCGGGCGCTGAAGTTCTATGCCAGCGTGCGGCTGGACGTCCGCCGCGTCGAATCGATCAAGGCGGGCAACGAGGTCGTCGGCAACCGGACGCGGATTAAGGTCGTCAAGAACAAGGTCGCTCCGCCGTTCAAGCAGGCGGAACTCGACATTATGTACGGGGAAGGCATCTCCCGGGAAGGCAGCATCATCGACATCGGCACCGAGCTCGACATCGTGCAGAAGAGCGGCGCCTGGTTCTCGTTCAACGGGGAGCGGCTCGGGCAGGGCCGCGAGAACGCCAAGCAATATTTGAAGGAGAACCCGGCGATCGCCGATCAGATCGATCGGCTCATCCGGGAAGCGAGCTTGAGCGCGCCGGCGTCGGTTCTTTCCCGCTCGGCGTCGTTCGACGACGAGGCGGACGACGCCGATGATTTCGACTTGAACTGAAGGTCTGAATGCGAAGGGCGTCCGCTGCGATGCGGGGGCCTTTCTTCATTTGGAGGGCCGGCGCTGATGGGCGGCGCAGGCTTGAGAGCCGTGAAACGGAGCCGATCCGGCGCTAAGGCGGTCGAAAGCGGATTGGAGGCGTGAAAGGGATGAGCGGCATGCGTCCGACGGAGGACGGGAGGGAAGAACGAATGGACCGCGAGGGGACGATAGCGGCGGTAGAGCCCGATCCGCGCAGGAAAGGAATGTACCGCGTCCATGTCCTTGTTCGGGGCGTGCTGGGCGAAGCCGGGGCGGAGGAAAAGGCGGAGACGGAGGACGGGACGGCAAGAGCCTCCCGGCAGAAGCCGGCGGACGGCCCGGCCGCGAAGACCGCGCCGATGGAGGCCGAAGAAGTTCGGGAAGCTTCTTTCCTCGTGCATGAGGATACCGTCGTCGAGCTGCGGCTCTTGGCCGGCAAGCGGCTGTCGGCTTCCGAACTGGCGATGCTGAGCCGGGCGCAGGAAGCCGCCGAAGCTTACCGGACCGCGCTGGCGATGCTTGACCGGAAGGCGCGAACGGCCCGGGAACTTGCGGCGGCGCTGAAGCGGAAAGGATACGCGGCCGAATCGATTGCCGCCTCTTTGGACAAACTGAAACTCCTGCGCTTCATCGATGATGAAGCGTTTGCGAAGCGGTTCGCAGAGCAGCGGATCGCCTCGCAGCGGAAAGGGCGCCTGCTTGTGCGCCAGGAATTGCTGCAGAAAGGGATCGGGCGCCCGGAAGCCGACGCCGCGCTCGGGGAGATCGATCCGGAAGCGGAGCGGTCTGCCGCGGAGGCGTTTGCCCGAAAGCGCTGGCCCGGCGTCCAAGGGGCTACGCATGCCGAACGCCGGCGCAAGCTGACGGCGATGCTGCTGCGCCGCGGCTTTCCGAACGCGGTTGCGCGCGAGGCCGTGCGCAAGGCGTCCGCGGAAGCGGAAGACGGCGGCGGGACGGCTGGCGAAACCGATTGGGAAGCGGGGGACGACGGCTTTTGAAAGCCGATTTTCACTTCCCTTGACAACCCTTTTTCGCAAAAGATACAATGATTCTGTATTCCATCATCCATTCCGAACCTTTTTCCTTCCAAAAAATGCTTCGGAACGCGATTTTTTAACCATTTGAATCGAGTGCGATAACCAGAAACGGTTAGCATGCCGGGACAATTTCATCGTGTCCCAAGCGTTTGCCTTGGTGATGCAACGAGGAGGTGAAGACCATGGGTACAGGGGTCTGGGTCTTGATCGTTCTCGTTGTTGGCGCGCTTTTCTTCGGAATCGGATATGTCGTCCGCAAATTCATTGCCGAAGCGAAAATTTCCAGCGCCGAAGCGGCGGCGAAGCAGATCATCGAATCCGCCCGGAAAGAGTCGGAAGCCCTCCGCAAGGAAGCGGTGCTGGAAGCCAAAGACGAGGTGCATAAGCTCCGCAACGAAGCGGAACGCGATATTCGCGAACGCCGCAACGAAATTCAACGTCAGGAAAGGCGGCTGTTGCAGAAAGAAGAGTCGCTGGATCGGAAGCTCGAAGCGTTGGAGCGCAAAGAGGAGCAGGTAGCCAACAAAGAGAAGCGAGTTGAAGAGACCCAGGAACAGATTGAAAAGCTGTATCAGCAGCAATTGAGCGAGCTCGAGCGGATTTCGAACCTTTCGATGGAAGAGGCCAAGCAGCTTATCCTGTCCACGGTGGAGCAGGAAGTCCGGCACGAAACCGCCCAGATGATCAAGGATATCGAGCAGCAGGCGAAGGAAGAAGCCGACAAGCGTGCGAAGGACATCATTTCCCTGGCCATTCAGCGCTGCGCGGCGGACCACGTCGCGGAGACGACGGTTTCGGTCGTCTCGCTGCCGAACGAAGAGATGAAGGGGCGGATTATCGGCCGGGAAGGCCGCAACATCCGTGCGTTGGAGACGCTGACCGGGATCGATCTCATTATCGACGACACGCCCGAGGCGGTCATTCTGTCCGGATTCGATCCGATTCGACGCGAAATCGCCCGTACCGCGCTGGAGAAGCTGGTCGCGGACGGGCGCATCCATCCGGCGCGCATCGAGGAAATGGTGGAGAAATCCCGCAAGGAAGTGGATGAGCGAATCCGGGAATACGGGGAGCAGGCCACGTTCGAAGTGGGCGTGCACGGTCTCCATCCGGATCTCATCAAAATTCTCGGCCGTCTGAAGTTCCGGACAAGTTACGGTCAGAACGTGCTCAAACATTCGATGGAAGTGGCCTATTTGACCGGACTGATGGCGGCGGAGCTCGGAGAAGACACGACTTTGGCCAAACGGGCCGGCCTGCTGCATGACATCGGCAAGGCGCTCGACCACGAAGTGGAAGGTTCGCATGTCGAGATCGGCGTCGAGTTGGCGAAGAAGTACAAGGAACATCCGGTTGTCATCAACAGCATCGCGTCCCATCATGGCGATTGCGAGGCGACTTCGGTCATCGCGATGCTCGTCGGCGCCGCCGACGCGCTGAGCGCCGCCCGGCCGGGAGCGCGGCGCGAGACGCTGGAGACGTACATCAAGCGGCTGGAGAAGCTGGAAGAAATCTCCGAGTCGTTCGACGGCGTCGAGAAGTCTTACGCGATCCAAGCCGGACGGGAAGTCCGCGTGATGGTGCAGCCGGAGAAGATCGACGACACCGAAGCGTTCCGGCTGGCGCGGGACATTACGAAGAAAATCGAGGACGAACTCGATTATCCGGGCCACATCAAGGTGACGGTCATTCGGGAAACCCGCGCGGTCGAATACGCCAAATAATTTTCCGGATGAAGGAAATGCTGTAAAGTGGCTGCTGAACGGCAGCCACTTTTTCCGTTTTCCGGGCGAAAGCTGAGAAGGAGACGTTCATGAACATCGTATTTATCGGAGATATCGTCGGCCGCATCGGCCGGGAGACCGTCAAGCGCCTGCTGCCGTGGCTGCAGGACAAGTACCGTCCGCACTTCATCGTCGCCAACGGGGAGAACGCCGCCGGCGGCCGCGGCATCAACGCGCAGATCGCGCGCGACCTTTTTAGCTGGGGCGTGCACGGCATTACGATGGGCAACCATACCTGGGACAACAAGGAAATTTTCGACATCATCGACGAGGAGCCCCGGCTCATTCGCCCCGCCAATTTGCCTCCCGGAACGCCGGGCAACGGCAGCGCGGTGCTGAAGGCGGGCGGCAAGGAGCTGGCCATTGTCAACCTGATCGGCCGTACGTTTCTGCCGCCGGCCGACTGCCCGTTCCGCGCGGCGGACGAAGCGCTGGAGCAGCTGAGGAGCCGCACCCGGTGCATCCTGGTCGACTTCCACGCGGAAGCGACGAGCGAGAAAATCGCCATGGGCTGGCATCTGGACGGGCGCGCTTCCTGCGTCGTCGGCACGCATACGCACGTCCAGACGAACGACAACCGCATTCTGCCGGGCGGAACGGCCTATTTGACCGACGCCGGCATGACCGGCCCCCGCGACGGCGTGCTGGGCATGGATCGCGACACGGTGCTGTACAAGTTCCGAACCGGCCTGCCGTCCCGCTTCCAGGTCGCCGAAGGCAAATGGGTGCTGAGCGGAATGTTTGTCGAGATCGACGAGGCCAGCGGGCGGGCGCTGCACGCGCAGACGATCCGGGTCGACGAGGACTCCTGGATCGCCAGTTGACGACCGGCGGACCGCTGCCGGATCGCATTTGGCGGTTACGGTCAATCCGCGAATATTTTCGGCCGAATCAGCCGTTCCCGGGATCATAAAGAAGGAATTTTCAAGGACTCCACCGAATAGTTATTCCTTAGTGGGCCCATCCTTTGAGATCTCGAGGAGGTACTGGTCATGGAAGTTTTAAAGGTTTCCGCAAAATCCAATCCAAATTCCGTCGCAGGCGCCCTGGCCGGCGTATTACGAGAACGTGGAGCCGCAGAACTTCAGGCCATCGGCGCGGGGGCGCTCAACCAGGCGATCAAGGCGGTTGCCATTGCTCGCGGCTTTGTAGCTCCAAGCGGGGTGGACCTGATCTGCATTCCGGCTTTTACGGATATCGTGATCGACGGGGAAGACCGTACCGCAATCAAATTGATCGTAGAACCCCGGTGACAAGCGAAAGTGTGCGAACCTTCGACCTGTTTACGGCGTAGACAGGTTTTTTTGTTGCGTTTGGGGCATGATTCGATCAGGAGGGAAAAAGATGGTTTTCGCGGCAGATTTGCACTGCGACGTGCTGTACAAAATGCTCCTGGACGAGCATTTGACGATGGATCCGCCGGAGGACGGCAAGCTGGACGTGACGCTCGGCCGGCTGCGGCAAGGGGGCGTCGGGCTGCAGGTATTCGCGGTCTTCCTGCCGGAAGAGCTCCCGCTAAGCCCGGAAATGGCGCTGAAGGAGGCCGAGCTGTTCTGGGAGAAGGTGGCGCCGCTGCCGGGGGTGGCTGCGGTGCGCAGCCGGGCGGAACTTCGCCGGGCGCGGGCGGAAGGAAGCATCGCCGCCTTGCTGTCGCTGGAAGGCGTCGACGGCCTGGACGGCCGGTGGTGGGCGCTTCGCCTGCTGCATCGGCTCGGCCTGAGGCTGCTCGGCATGACCTGGAACAACGCGAACTGGGTGTCCGACGGCGCGCTGGAAGCCCGCGGCGCAGGGCTGACCCGTGCGGGACGGCAGCTTGTCGCCGAATGCGAAAATTTGGGCATTCTAATCGATGTATCCCATCTGTCCGAGCGGGGATTCTGGGACTTGGCCGATGCGGCGAAACGGCCGTTCTTCGCCTCCCATTCGAACGCCCGCGCGCTGCGGGACCATCCGCGCAACCTGTCGGACGAGCAGATCCGCGCGCTCGTCGCGGTCGGCGGCATCGTCGGCGTGACGTTCGTCCCGTCATTTCTGACCGATGGCGAATCCGCCACGATCGACGACGTCCTCCGCCACGTCGAACACATCTGCGCATTGGGCGGCGCGGATCATATCGCCTTCGGTTCGGATTTCGACGGGATCGAGCGGCACGTGGCGCGGCTTGCTCATCCGGGCGATTACCCGAATCTGGCGGAAGCGTTGGCCAAGCGATATCCGGACGCGCTCGTGCGCGGTTTTCTGGGGGAAAACGCATTCCGTTTTCTCGAAAACCATCTCCCGGAGTAACGCCGGCCCAGGAAAACGTTCTTCTTTCAGCATCAATTCAATCGAAAAGAACTATGCGTAAAACCGGGCAAAATCCTTGCAAAACCAAAGGTTCGATCATAAAATTTTATGTGGTTGATCAATAGATTGAAAGAGACGGCATTTGCAGAAAACTGTCGAGGAGATGGGCATTGTGATCAGTCAACTGTCATGGAAAATTGGCGGCCAGCAAGGGGAGGGCGTGGAGAGCACCGACCGGATTTTCTCCACCGCGCTGAACCGGCTCGGGTATTACCTGTACGGCTACCGCCACTTTTCCTCGCGGATCAAGGGCGGGCACACGAACAACAAAATCCGCATCAGCACGAAGCCGATTCGCGCGGTTTCCGACGATTTGGACATTCTGGTCGCCTTCGACCAGGAGAGCATCGATCTGAACGCGCATGAGCTTCGGGAAGGCGGCGTCATCGTCGCCGATGCGAAGTTTTCGCCGACCGTCCCGGAAGGCGTGACAGCCCAGCTGTTCGCGGTACCGATCACGGCGATCGCCGAAGAACTCGGCACCTCGCTGATGAAGAACATGGTCGCTTCGGGCGCTTCCTGGGCGCTGCTCGGCCTTCCGCTCGAGGTGTTCAACAAAGCGGTGGAAGAGGAATTCGGGCGCAAAGGGCCGGCCATCGTCGAGAAGAACATCGAAGCCGTGCGCCGCGGCGCCGAGTTCGTGCTGCAGCAGGCCGGCGGCCCGTTGGAGCAATTCAAGCTGGAACCGGCCGACGGCAAGCAGAAGCTGTTCATGATCGGCAACGAAGCGATCGGGCTTGGCGCCATTGCTGCCGGGTGCCGGCTGATGTCCGCTTATCCGATCACGCCCGCCTCGGAGATTATGGAATATTTGATCAAGCGCCTGCCGAAGTTCGGCGGCACCGTCGTGCAGACCGAAGATGAAATCGCGGCGGCCACGATGGCGATCGGCGCCAACTATGCCGGCGTGCGCACGATGACCGCTTCCGCCGGCCCGGGGCTGTCGCTCATGATGGAGTCGATCGGCCTGGCGGGGATGACGGAGACGCCGCTCGTCATCGTCGACACGCAGCGCGGCGGCCCGTCGACGGGCCTGCCGACGAAGCAGGAACAATCCGACATTATGGCGCTCATCTACGGAACGCACGGGGAGATTCCGAAAGTCGTCATCGCCCCGAGCACGATCGAAGAGTGCTTCTACGATATGATCGAAGCGTTCAACATCGCCGAGAAATATCAGGTTCCGGTCATCGTCGCCACTGATTTGCAGCTGTCGCTCGGCAAGCAGTCCTGCGAGTTGCTCGATTACGACGCGATCCGCATCGATCGCGGCAAGCTGCAGACGGGCGAGCTGCCGGAGCTGGAGCCGAACGCGATGTTCAAGCGCTACGAATGGACCGAGGACGGCGTGTCGCCGCGCGTGCTGCCGGGCATGAAGAACGGCATTCACCACGTGACCGGCGTCGAGCACGGCGAGAACGGAAGTCCTTCCGAAAACGCGGCGAACCGCCGGAAAATGATGGACAAACGTCTGAAGAAGCTGAACGGCTTGCGCATCGCCAACGCCGTCAAGGCGGATGTGCCGCATGAAACGCCGGATCTCCTGATCATCGGGATGAACTCGACCGGCGGCACGATCGACGAAGCCCGCAGCCGGCTCAGCGCGGACGGCATTCGCACGAACCATCTGACCGTCCGCCAGCTGCATCCGTTTCCGATCGAGCTGGTTCAGCCGCACATCGAGAAGGCGAAAAAGGTGGTTGTGCTGGAAAACAACGCCACCGCCCAACTGGCGAACCTGATCAAGATGAACATCGGCGCGCACGGCAAAATCGAGAACGTGCTGAAGTACGACGGGACCCCGTTCCTGCCATCGGAAGTCTACAAAGCTTGCAAGGAGTTGATCTGAAGTGGCGACATTCAAAGAGTTTCGCAACAACATCAAACCGAACTGGTGTCCCGGTTGCGGCGATTTCTCCGTGCAAGCGGCGATCCAGCGCGCGGCCGCGAACGTCGGGCTGGAGCCCGAGCAGCTCGCGATCGTGTCCGGCATCGGCTGTTCCGGCCGGATCTCCGGCTACATCAACGCGTACGGCTTCCACGGCATTCACGGACGGGCGCTGCCGATCGCGCAAGGCGTCAAGCTGGCGAACCGCGAGCTGACCGTCATCGCGTCCGGCGGCGACGGCGACGGCTTCGCGATCGGGATGGGGCACACCATCCATGCGATTCGCCGCAACCTGGACATTACGTATATCGTCATGGACAACCAGATTTACGGCCTGACGAAGGGGCAGACGTCCCCGCGCAGCGCCGAAGGCTTCAAGACGAAATCGACGCCGGAAGGCTCCATCGAGTCGACGCTGACGCCGCTCGAGATCGCTCTGTCCGCGGGCGCGACGTTCGTCGCCCAATCGTTCTCCAGCGATCTGAAGCAGCTGACAACGGTGATCGAGGAAGGCATCAAGCACAAAGGCTTCTCCTTCATCAACGTGTTCAGCCCGTGCGTCACGTTCAACAAGATCAACACGTACGACTGGTTCAAGGAGCATGTCATCAGCCTGGACCAATATCCGGATTACGATCCGTCCGACCGGGTGGCCGCGATGAACAAAATCATGGAAACGGGCGGCATGCTCACCGGCCTGATCTACCAGGACAAATCCCGCAAGTCCTACGAGGATCTCGTTCCGGGCTTCCGTCAGGAAGCGCTGGCGAAGCAGGATCTGTCGCTGTCGCGCGAACAGTTCGACGCGCTGGTGGCCGAATTCAAATAAGCGACAACTCCGGGTATCCGGAAGGCACGCGGCGCAAGCGGACGCTGCGTGCCTCTTTCCGTTTTGGACCCGGAACGCCGATTCGGCTATAATAATAGCTGGTGACGGACATCGAAAGGGTGGGGCAGCATGCCGGAAACGAAAAAGGTGCCGATCGGCGTATCGGCGCGGCATATCCATTTGACGCAGGAGCATGTGGAAGCGCTGTTCGGGCCGGGGGCGCGGCTTACGGAACTGAGGCCGCTGTCGCAGCCCGGCCAGTATGCGGCCCGGGAAACGGTGGCCGTGTTCGGTCCGACGGGGTCTTTTCCCAAAGTGCGCATTCTCGGTCCGACGCGCAAGGCGACGCAGCTTGAGGTGTCCCGGACGGACGCGCTGGCGCTCGGCCTGAACCCGCCCGTTCGCGAATCCGGCCATATCGACGGCACGCCCGGCATCCGCATCGTCGGCCCGGCCGGGGAAGTGACTGTGGACCGGGGCGTCATCATCGCCGCCCGGCACATTCATTTCCATACGTCCGACGCGGCCAGATGGGGCATCGCCGACAAGCAGCGGCTGCGCGTCCGAGTCGGCGGAGAACGCGGGCTCGTCTTCGACAACGTCATCGCCCGCGTGTCCGACCAGTTCGCCCTCGACATGCATATCGACACCGACGAAGGCAACGCGGCGGGCGTTACGACCGGCGACTTCGGCGAAATCGTTGATTGACCGAGCGACGAAGTCGTCTCGGAATGCGCAGCCGCGGGAAGCAATGCCGAGCATTGCGGCGCGGTTGCGCGAGTCATCGGCGGCGTGATAGGCAGCCGCCAGCAAAACGTGTTATAATAGCTTATTGCGTTAGAAAGAAGGGGATAGACGACATGACGAAGGAGAACGGCGGCGGCCCGGCGGACGCGAAATCCGCGAAAGGCGCCAAGGACTACAGCCGCTACTTCGATTTCTCCGATGCGCGCGTCATCTCCGAGGACGAGAACGGCCGCACCGTCCGGATCGGCGGTCGGGACATCCGGATCAAGTCCGAGCCGAACTACCGGCAGGAGAAGCAGCGCGGCAAGGAGCACATTCAGGTTTATTACGAGAACGCCGTGCCCGAAGAGCTGCGAACGCTGGGCGCGGGCAAGAAATATTTGATTCAGACGTACGGCTGCCAAATGAACGAGCACGATACGGAAGTGATGTGCGGACTGTTCGAGGCGATGGGGTACGCGAAGGCGGAGGACCGGCGCGAGGCGGACGTCATCCTGCTCAACACGTGTGCCGTCCGGGAGAACGCTGAAGACAAAGTGTTCGGCGAGCTCGGTCATCTGAAATCGCTGAAGCTGGAGAAGCCGGAGCTCATTCTCGGCGTATGCGGCTGCATGTCCCAGGAAGCGGCGGTGGTTAATCGCATCCTGCGCAAGCATCCGTTCGTCGACCTTATTTTCGGCACCCACAACATTCACCGGCTGCCGCACTTGCTGCAGGAAGCCCATTTCGGCAAGGAAATGGTCGTTGAAGTGTGGTCCAAGGAAGGCGACATCATCGAAAACTTGCCGAAAAAGCGGGAAGGTTTGCGCGCCTGGGTCAACATCATGTACGGCTGCGACAAGTTCTGCACGTACTGCATCGTTCCGTACACGCGCGGCAAAGAGCGGAGCCGTCGGCCGGAGGACGTCATCGCCGAGGTGCGCGAGCTGGCCCGCCAAGGCTATCGGGAAATTACGCTGCTCGGGCAGAACGTCAACGCCTACGGCAAAGATTTCACCGACCGGACGTACCGGTTCGGCGACCTGATGGACGACATCCGCCGCATCGACATTCCGCGCGTCCGGTTCACGACGAGCCATCCGCGGGATTTCGACGACCATCTGATCGAAGTGCTGGCGAAGGGCGGCAACCTGGTCGAGCATATCCATCTGCCGGTCCAGTCCGGAAGCAACGAAATTTTGAAGCGGATGGGGCGCAAATATACGCGCGAGCATTACATGGAGCTCGTCCGCAAAATCCGCGCCGCGATTCCGAACGTCGTGCTGACGACCGACATCATCGTCGGGTTCCCCGGCGAGACCGAAGCGCAGTTCGAGGAGACGCTGTCGCTCGTGGAGGAAGCGAAGTTCGCGTCGGCGTTCACCTTTATCTACTCTCCCCGCGAAGGGACGCCTGCGGCCGACATGGCCGACGACGTGTCCGAAGAGGAGAAGCGGCAGCGCCTTGTTCGCTTGAACGAAAAGATCGCGCAGCTCAGTCTGGAGAGCAACCGGGCCCTTGCCGGACAGACGGTGGAAGTGCTCGTCGAAGGGGAGAGCAAGACGCAGGCGAACGTCCTGTCCGGGCGCACCCGCACGAACAAGCTGATCCATTTCGTCGGTCCGAAAGAATGGATCGGGCAATTCGTCCAAGTCCGCGTCACCGAACCGCAGACGTGGTACATCCGCGCCGAAGCGGTGCAGGGACCGTCCCGGACCGAAGCGGCGCAGGGCGCATAAGGCGCCTATGAGAGCAACGCGAATATAAAGCCGGAAGGATGGAAGCGAGATGGCGTCAGCCGAACAAGTGCGGCAACAGTTGCAAGAATGCGGACACGGGCAAGACCGGGAGGGAGGCTATGTCATCCCGGAGTACGACAACCGGGAGCTCATCTTGCGGGAAGATATTCTGGCCCGCGCCAAAGAATTGGCCGACCTCATCATGACGACGGAAGAAGTGGAACTGTACCGCAAAGCGGAGAAAAAAATCCAAAGCCACGAGCGGGTGCAGACGCTGATCGCGCAGATCAAAAAAAAGCAGAAAGAGCTGGTGGCGTTTCAAAATACGTTCAACAATCCGGCGATGGTCGAGAAGATCGAGCGGGAGATCGAGGCGATTCAGGACGAGCTCGACCAGATGCCGATCGTTCAGCAGTTTCAGCAAAGCCAAACGGATGTCAACTACATGCTGCAGTCGATTGTCACGATCATTCGCGACATCGTCGCCGAGAAACTGGACGTGGAAGCGGCGACGCCGGCCGAGCCGGACAACTGCAGCGACTGAATAAAGCCGGGCTGAGGGCGGCGCCGCTTTTAGGCGCGGCCCGTTGTTTTGACGTCGGAACGCCAATCCGAGATCGTCAGAAGGCCCGTTCGCTGATCGTATTTCAGCGGATATTTGGCGCCCGGCCGCAGCCGGAAAGCTTGACCGATCCGAGAAGACAGCCGGAAGTTCCGATCGAACAGATTGGCCGGAATTTGCAGGCGCATCGGCTGGCGCCTTCCCGCTCTCTGCACCTGAATCCGCAGGCCCGGGCGGTCCGGGATGCCCAGCCGGCTCAGAAGCTCGCAGCCGATGGAGATCGTCCCCGCTGCCAGGCGGGTCCCCGGCAAATAGGCGCCGGATGCGGCATTGACCGGGAACGGCTTCATGGACAGCGTTCCGGACTTCGCGTCGTAACGAACCCGGTACCGGCCGTAAGGCGTCAGCTTCAATTGTTCGGCAAGCGTCGTGCTCACTTCCATCGAAGGGACGAAGCCTTCGCCAAAGTCCCGGTAGCGAAGCTTGACCGAAATTTTGCGGTTACCGCAGGCGAGCGCGATCGGCTTATCCGTTCGAATGCCGCTCAGATCGGCATCGGCGCCGCTCAGGCAACGGGGGTTCAGGAGAACGAGGTCGGCCGGAATTTTGGCGATCCAGACGTCCATAATGCCGCTTGGCATGCCGTGGTTCACGCTCCTATATGAATTTCTGACGCTGACGGTTGATCTTGCATGATCAACGTATGCGCGCTGCATTTCCGCTGCTTGTACCTTCGTACAGGGCGGCGGCTGGAGGGGAGAGAAGGCCGTGTCGGATTTTATGCCCATCCGCGCCTTGACGGGAGAACTCATTTTTTCCCACAGAAAGGGTCCGTTCGGATTGACGCTGTCAACCCTCGAGCTGGTCGTGCACAAGCCTCATGCGAACTACTACGTAGCGTTGGCCGACATCGTCAGCCTGGTGCCGTGCGACAGCGTCCGTCTGGACCGGACGAAGCTCGTCAGCGGATGCCGGACGGAGCAGCTCGCCGGCGGCGCCGTTCCGGCCGGGAGCTCGTACTACGCGCTGTACGCTTCCCGGGCCAAGCTGCACAACCGCAGCGGGTACCGGATGATGGGGCCGATCGAATTCCGGCTGCCCATTCACCGGACGATGCTGGAAGGCATATCCCGGTTCGGAGGATTGACGGAAATTTGAAAGGCGTAAGGACATCGGCGCTTTCGTTTGCATTTTGGCCTGCGAGAGAGTAGGATGGGAGTAGTTCAAGAAATGCTAAAGGAAGAACTGACGCCATGATCCATTTGAAAACAAAAGAACAGATCGAAAACATGAAAAAGGCCGGGGACATCCTGACGGCTTGCCATCGGGAGATCGCCAAAAGGATTCGTCCAGGCGTGACCACATGGGAAATCGACCAGTTTGCGGAACGTTTTATCATCGAGCACGGCGCCATTCCCGAACAGAAAGGCTACAACGGCTATCCGTACGCCACCTGCGCTTCGGTCAACGACGTCATCTGCCACGGCTTCCCGAACAAAGTGCCGCTGAAGGAAGGCGACATCGTCACCATCGACATGGTCGTCAACTTGAACGGATGGATGGCGGATTCGGCTTGGTCGTACGCCGTCGGCGAAGTGTCGCCGCAAGCGCGCAAGCTGCTGGAAGTGACCAAAGCGTCGCTGTACAAAGGGATCGAGAAGGCCGTCGTCGGCAACCGGATCGGCGACATTTCCCACGCGATTCAATCTTACGCCGAGGCAGAAGGGTTTTCCGTCGTCCGCCATTTCATCGGCCACGGCATCGGGGAGTCCATGCACGAGGAGCCGCAGGTGCCGCATTTCGGCCCGCCCAATCGGGGCGTTCGGCTGAAGGAAGGCATGGTCATCACGATCGAGCCGATGCTCAACACCGGCACGTTCGAGTGCACGATCGACGCCGACGGATGGACCGCCCGCACGGCCGACGGCGGCTTGTCCGCCCAGTACGAGCACACCGTCGCCATCACGAAGGACGGCCCGCTGTTGCTGACCGAACAATGAAAGCGACCCGCTGGCGGCAGCGGGTTTTTTCGTGATGGGGGAGGGGGAACCGTCGGTGTTGCAGGAAGGTGCCATTATCCCGCCGCGTCAGAGGGGTGTTGCTGCGTCTCTTGGGAAAAGGTGCCATTATCCCCGCGAGTCAGAGCAGGAATGTGGCAGAAACCGATAGAGGACCATCATCCCCGCGCGTCAGGCGGCGCCGGAAAGCAGTCGAACGTTTATTTTTCCTAGGGAAGGGAGGGGAAAAGAATGGTGAAGTGGGACGGACATACGCACAGCAAATTTTGCTATCATGGCCATCCGGCGGAGCAGACGCTTTATTTGGACAAGGCGGTGGAGCTCGGTTTCGAGCGGTACACGATCAGCGAACATCCGCCGCTGCCGGAACGGTGGGTGGACGATCCGAAGCTGATGGCCGAGCTGGCGATGCCGGATACGCGGCTGCCGGACTATTTTGCCTATGTTCAGGAAATGAAAGCCCGGTATGCGGACCGGATCGAGGTGACGATCGGGCTGGAAATCGATTATTTGCACGGAGCGGAATCGTTCTCGGATCGGCTGGTGGACCGTTGGGGGCGCGAGTTGGAAGACGTCGTCGTGTCCGTTCATTATCTGCCCGGGGTCGGGGGGATGCGGTGCATCGATTTTACGCCGGAGGATTTTCGGGACGCGTTCCTGGGGTACTACGGCTCTATGGACCGCATCGTCGACGAGTACTACAACCATGTGGAGATGGCGATCGAGTGGGCCGCCCGGCTGCCGATGCGCAAAAGGATCGGTCATATCAATCTCATCGAAAAGTTTGCCAAATCGCTCCCGCCGATCGACGAAGCCCTGATGCGCCGGCGTCTTGAAGGGATCGTGCCGAAGCTGAAAGCGGCCGGTCTGGGGCTGGACGTCAATGTGGCCGGTTTCCGGGTTGCCACTTGCGGCAAAGCTTACGTTCCCCCTTGGCTCATCCGGACTTGCCTGAACGAAGGGATCGAGCTCGTCTACGGATCGGATGCGCACCGGCCGGACCATGTCGGGGCCGATTGGGACTGGTTTGAGCGCGGGATCCGGACGGCGGACGGAGGCTGAAGAACGGGATTCGGCACGATGCGGGGGATGCCTGTTGCGGCGCTCTTTTTTTCTGGTAAAATAAGGTTTGGAAAAGCTCCAAAAGCATTGGAGGCAGCGATCTGCGGATCGGCTGTCTTTTTTTGTTCATCCGTCTTTGGTACGGGGAGGAAAAGATGGGAATGGTGACGAATATTGTGGTAGAAGGACATGAGGATTGGGTGTCTGTTCGCATGCCGTTCGAACCGGGTTGGGTCCGGCGGATCAGGCAAGTTCCGGGACGAAGATGGGATCCGTTTGAGAAAAGATGGCTTCTGCCCGCTTCGGAAGACGCGCTTGCTGCGTTCTGCCGCGCTTTTCGGGATGTACCGGTGGATGTGACGGATTCGGGACTTGTGCTGCGGTTTCCGGTTCTTTTCTCCTTGATGGGGATGCACGAATGGGCGTGGTTGCGCCGATTGATCGAAGTCATGAAAAGAAAAGGGTACAGCGTCCATACGCAAAAAGCGTATCTGCATCATGCGGAGCGTTTTGCCCGTCAACTGACGGTTCCGCTGGACGCGGTGACCGCCCGGGATGTCCATGCTTATGTGATGGAGCTGGTGCGGCAGGAACGATCGTCCGCCTACATCGGGCAAGCGGTCAGCGCCTTGCGGCTGTGGATTTGCGGGGTGATGGGGAGAAGGGATTTTCCGAACGAGTGGATTCGGCCCAAAAGAGCCAAGAAATTGCCGACCGTTCTTGCTCCAGATGAAGGGAAGCGGCTGCTGGGGACGGTTACCAACCTGAAGCACCGCACGCTGCTGACGCTGACCTACTCGGCGGGTCTTCGCGTCAGCGAGGCGGTCAACCTGCGTAAAGGCGACATCGATCCGGCGCGCAAAGTGATTTGCATTCGGCAGGGAAAAGGGAAAAAGGACCGCTATACGCTTCTGTCGCAAGCCGCTTACGCAATGTTGGTTGCCTACATGCAGCAGTTTGCCGTGGACGATTATTTGTTTCCCGGAGGAGGCGGTCTGCATCAGCCGCTTCGCGTACGCTCCGTTCAGCACGTGTTCGAAAGAGCCAAGCGTGCCGCCGGTATTTCGAAGCCAGCGACTGTCCACACGCTGCGGCATTCTTTTGCCACCCACCTGTTGGAAGGGGGAACGGATTTGCGGTTCATCCAAGAGCTGTTGGGGCACGCCAGTTCCAAAACGACCGAGATTTACACCCACGTCAGCGTCAAGGATATTCGCCGGATTCAAAGCCCCCTCGATCGGATGAGCGACTTGGATTTGTAGAGAGCGGGTGGGCAACGAGAAGGGAATAACGGCGGGCCTTAGAAGGATTGGGGGGACTGCAGATAAAATTGTCAAACGGCCGTTTAAGCGAAATCGCCTATCGTGTCACATCGGTTGAATACATGCACCACCGATTATTTTAAACGAATTCGCATAAGAGTAGTTATGTGAAAGTTCTGAAATGCTGATAAGCAAGGGAGTGATTTCAATGAAGATAGGAATGCCTACTTTGGTCGAATTTGAGGACCTTGAACAAAACATTTCATTCTGCAAGTCTTTGGGGTTGGATTTTATTGAACTAAACATGAACTTGCCGATCTTTACGCCCGAGAAACTAAGAAGTAATGATATCGCAGAAATAAGCCAGCAGTATGGGATTGAATTTTCAATACATCTGCCTGAAGAACTTGACTTGACCTCTTTTCAGCCTCCGGTGAGGAAGGGCCATTTGGACAGATGTAAAGAAGTCTTGTTTTGGGCCAATGAGGCTGGAATAAAAATATTAAATATGCACTTTAATAATGGGATTTACTTTACTTTGCCGGATTGTAAAGTATGGATAAACGAGAAGTTTGAGACGGAATTTACAGAATTGCTTGTAGATTCATACGAAGAATTAAATAAACTGGCTAATTCACTTGGCGTTTTGTTATGTATTGAGAACACGGGGAATTTTCATATTCCTTTCGTTCAAAGATCACTAGACAGATTAAATCTATACGATAATGTTTTCTTAACTTGGGATGTGGGTCATGATGCGAAGGCCAACTTTGTTGAAGAACCTTTTTTTAATAAACGTATTGATCGGATAAGGCATATGCATCTCCATGATTATAATGGCAAATCCGATCATCAATCGTTATATAGCGGAATAGTCCCAATAAATAGTCGATTAACTTTTGCTCGTGAACATAATGTATCTGTTGTTATTGAAGTGAAAACTCGTAAGGCACTAGAGGAATCGATAATACAGATAAGGGAACGGTTTCAGTAATTCGAAGAGGTCAGAACCTTCACATAACACTGCATTCACGCATCGGGCCGGCATTCGCCGTCCCTCGGTCCGCCAGATGGATTTCGAAGAAGCTAGGGCAGGCGGACACACCCGACTCCCTAAGATAAGAGCTATCTAAGGGAGTCGGGCGTCGTGAATGCGGGAACGTTATCGGACATTCTTGCTAAACATTGAATCGGGGGCGTTTTCATGGAAGAGGTTAAGGAACTTCTAGTGAAGAAATTCCAAGAGATCGAGAAGAGAATAAAATTAGTGTTAGAACAATTAAGTGAAGACGAAGTGAATTGGAGACCGAATGAGTCAAGCAATAGCATTGCTAATTTAATCATTCACATTGACGGAAATATAAGGGAGCGTATTAGTAAAGGAATAAACAAGAAAGATTATATTAGACATAGGGACGAAGAGTTCGAACCAGTAACTAAAAATAAATCTGAATTAATCGAAATATTGGAAAAATCCTTTTACGAATTAATAGAAACGGCAAAGGGAATGACGGACAGTTTAATGGCGCAGACACAAATAGTTAGAAATAAAGAACGAACAAACCTGGATGTTATGGTTCAGTGTGCCACACATTTTTCAGAACATTTAGGACAGATTCTATATATAGGAAAAATGATAAAGAATCACGATTACATATCGACATCGATTCCGAAGAAAAAGTAAAGGTCTTAAGCATATTCGAAGAAGGCAAGAACATCCGATAACACTGCATTCACGCATCGCAGCCTTACGGCTGCTCGGTCGCCGAGAGGTATTTCGAGGAAGTAGATTCAGGCGACAACCCTGCGAACCTAACCGCGTCGCGGCCGGCCCCGTTGGGGCCTTAAGGTTCTCGGGTTCGTGAATGCAACGACGTTAGGTGAAATCCGGGAAATACTTGTTAGCATTCCTTTATAAGATCGGAGGCTGCATACCATCATTTCTCAAGCAATCATTACTCGTGAGCCACACTTAATACTCATGGTAAAGCAGTTTGTGCA